>Ga0209700_108184_pt1 | contig 13717 bp, 12 predicted proteins | sample SiratroredBW_FD_187528 | JGI IMG/M metagenome (GOLD analysis project Ga0209700, IMG submission 187528) | Root nodule microbial communities of legume samples collected from California, USA - Siratro red BW (SPAdes) (version 2) | ecosystem: Host-associated > Plants > Roots > Nodule | place: USA... | reverse complement strand
GAACTAGACCTTTCATTAAAGTATATTGAGATATGATATCACTGGATATGTGAAACATTAGAAATGAAACAATAGTCATTGGAGAATGTACGCAAATAAGAATGTCCAAAATATGACAACAAATTATGTATAGTAAAATTAGTTGTCAATAAGGAGAAAATGTGTTGATTGATTATGACCCCGATTAATTGGTACGGAAAGAGACTTGTGTGGTGATTTTTCTTCATGGATTACCAGTCCATCATGTATTTTAAAGGATACATCCTTTCTCATAAGGTTTTGAAAAGAAAAAAAAAAGATAAAATGTGTGTGGCTTTGATGAAAAACAAAGGTGTTGCCAAAAAGAAGAAGAAAAATAGTAGTCAATATATCCCATGCACAAAAATTAAGCTAAAAAAGAGATTTAATACCAATTATTTTAGATATTTGATTATCTTTATTAGCTAACTAATACTAATTGAAGTTTTCTTGTGTTATCATTTATCTTGTTAATGGAAAGAAAATTTTCTATTATTCCTTAAAGACTTAATACTATAAAATGCAGATATCAACAAACATGAAAAAAAAAAAGAATTAATAGAGGTTATAATAAAAAGATGCTCTCTATTTTTATATTAAGAATAAAAGCAAAGGACTAAATGTATACCAGTAGTCTACTCATTCTAAGTTTGGCTAGAGAGAGAAAAAAAAACAAAGAATTAATAGGGGTTATACACTTGTATAAAGAAAAAATAAAAATAAAAAAAATACAATATGATTCTGTCATTAAAAAAACAAAATAACATAATTGATAAAGAAAAGTTAAATATATTGTCACAAAGACAAAATAAAAAAAAATTGATATTAGCTTCATTCTAGAAGTCTCGTATTTATATCCTTTAAAACTCTTACAAACTAGGGAAGAAATATTAATGAAACTCAGCTTAGAACCGATATTCTTGAAAAAGATTGAGGACTTAAGACTTTGGTATAAATATCAGTAAGTCAATTGCTTTGTGTTGGAAATGGAAAGCAAATGGATGAGACATTGAGTTTTCTCTAATAATGTGACAATCTATTTCTATGTATTTTGTACGCTCCTGAAACACTAGATTTATTGTAACATATCTTGCTAAGTCATTGTCACATAATAAAAGAAATGGTTGCTCAAAAGGAACTTAACTTTGAAATATTAAGAAGATAAACTAGCCATTGAATTTCACATGTAACTATGGTCATTGTCTTGTGTTCAGTTTCACATGAACTCTTTGATTTCTTCTTTAATTTTCAGGATATAAGGGAATTCCCAAGATACACAGTCACTAATTGCCTTGAATCACTGCAAGTGTCCGAATCATTATCACAAAAGGCTTTTAGACGGGTAGATGTGCTGGAAGAGAAAAATAAACAAAACTTGGAACTCCTTTAATATATCTGAAAATTCTAATTGTTGCGGTATTGTGAGCAATTGTAGGCCTAGCAAGAAACTGAAAAAGTTGTTGAACAGAAAAGATTATGTCAGGTGAGGTATTAATCCGATACATAAGTCTTTCAGTCAACCTTTTCTAAGCCTGAACATCAGTGAAAGGTGCACTTTCAGTAAAAGATAATTTAGCAAGATTATAGTAAGATTATCAATAGAAATGACTGCACCTTTGTAGGTTAAATAATCTTAATCTATTACAATTCCAGTGCATATTTTCTTTGATTCATCATTATTCCTTTCTTATTTCTTACTACTTCAAAACCAAAAAATATTGTAAATCTCCAAGATCCATTATCTTGAATGTCTTGTTCAAAACTTGTTTGACTCGATCAATCTCTTTTTTATCATTTTCTGTAAATGTTATATATACACAATAATGTTGTAAAAGATGGACAAACAAGATATAATATGTAATATTTATACATATCATAGAAAATATGATTCCTTTCAAGTCTTAACAACAACTAAAAATTAGAAAAAAAAACTACAACAGTAAAAAAAATAACAGAATTGATAACAACTTAATTTTATTATAAAAATATTAACTTTTTTTCTAAAAGCATTATTTAAAAACTTAAAAAAAAACGTTGATGTACTAATTAATTATAAAAATTATAATTTTTTCTCAATTTGGTGTCTTATCCGATATTTTTCGGAACCTATTATTATTTATACACAAAAAAAAATTATCTGGATTTTACTTTTCATCATATCATATTAACAACAACAATATATATATATATATATATATATATATATATATATATATATATATATATTATTTTTTTTTCTCGAATATTTTGTATACTTTATCTGGTCTCGTATTTCTGGGAAGTGTCCTGTGACAGAAATAATTAAGAACTAAACAGTTGAAGAGAGAATGCTGTGAGTTTTCTAGGAAATTAATGGATGGACTTGAAACTGCAATAGTAACTGCAGATCTCATAGAAAGGTAAGAAAACCACAGAACTGATGAACTTGGGGAGGAGTGTTTTATCTGAATCGTATTATCAGATGAATATTTTCCTTGTTTTTTTCTACCAACTTGAACTTTATGCTGTTTGGTTTACTGCTGAATCTATTGGTTTAGTGCTGCATCTATACAGTATCATTTTGAACAATTCAAATCCAGCAAGCTGGCGGCTATATAATGTAAATTTTTGCTTTGGATGCTTTTCATTATTAATCATCTACACAGCCTGTTGTCAAAAAAAATTGCAGTTTGAGGAAATAAAAGCTTTTTGGTTGACTTCCCTCTTGTGATGAATTCTCATCATGGTTTGAGCATCCTTTGGTTTCTATAAGATTCTGTCAATCATGAAATTACGCAAAAATATTTTACAAATTTTTGAAAACTTTGAATCTGAAAACTGAACTGAACTTGCTTTCACAAATTTTAGAACTTCAAATTGAAAAGCATCTCGTGATTTAGTTTTGGTTTAGAATTTTGAAAGAACCAAAGTATATGCCTTTCTCTTGGCAGAGCCCCTCTAATTCGAAGGACATAGACAACGTTCTCGTCATGCTTGCTCATTCCCTAAAAATAAATGCAGAAGTAATTCCTAGAAATATGGCGTAGAGAAGTTCCAGAAACCGAGCAACAATTGATTTGAGGTATCAAAAATTTCACTAAATGTAGATGTCTTTTTCTGCTTAATTCGTTAATATTTTTCAGTTTTATGTTTCAGTTATGGCTTCCAACGAAGAGGTAACAATCCCTTTGAGATATTGGGTGGATGAGAAAAAAAGGCGCGTAATTGTGGCGGAAGCAAGTGGAGACTTGGTAGATGTTCTCTTCAGTTTCCTCACACTTCCATTAGGAACTATTATTCGGCTTCGGAACACATTTGACCAACATGTACAACTTGGTTCCATCAACAAGCTGTACCAAAGTGTTAATCATTTGGACTCTGATGTTTTCTGGAACACAGTCTGCAAGAAAATGTTACATTCTCCGCGCAACCCGTTAGAGAGGTCTTGCCAGAGACTAAAAGTGAAAGTGGATGATACAGAACCCACAAAGTATTTCATGTGTCACAACTGTTCAAAAAAAGGAAGTGAAAAATTGTTGGTGAGTTCTTTTTCTGATGTAAAGTGCGACTGCGGGTCATTGATGAGAAAGAAATAGAAATGCTGGAAGAGCCTGCTCGTGACGATGGTGTTTTTGTTAAAGGAAAAGCCATGTTCTTGATCTATAATAACTTGACAGTGCGCCGAAGCTCTCCAAGTGAATCCATTAAAGCACCCCTCAAACTTGGACACGAAAAACTTGACAACCCCATAGTAGAGCATCTTGACAGGAAAAAGGTAATATTTCTGAGGTGGTACTTGCACGACTTATTTTATCTTTCAAGAGTGGTAGAAAAAAAATTATTCCTCCAATATTGGATAATAGGACGTTTATGCCAATAACAAAAACTAATTTAGAGGACTAAATTGATTATTTTGTCTTAAAAATTTCAGAGACATTTCAGAGACACTACTTACCTCGTCTATGTAGCTGTTAACCTTCCTTCTGTTCTTCAATTATATTATAGAATCGTGGATGCGAAGGACTTTTCCTTTGTGGTCGTACTTTGATAATGTCAACTGTTATGAACTTTCCTTGTTTAATTACAACTTTACAGCCTTAAAATTTGCTTTGTTTTTTTACTTTTCTTCTTTCAGATACTAAGCATACTGAAGCAAGCATTAACCTCCAAAACCCCTCTCAGTGATGTCTTATTGGGAAACACAATATCGAAGCGACCGGTCTCTTTCTCACGAGTTATTGGCTCTTCCCATTCCAAAGATTATTTAGAAATCAAGGTAATGGTGAGTAAACCAAAGAACAAGATTCTATTTGTAGAAGCAGATGGAGACTTTGCCGATTTTCTCGCCAGCTTCCTCACAACACCTCTTGGATCTATTATGAACCTTAAGAATGACAAATTGTCCTGCTGCCTCATACCACTTGCATATATTCTGAAGCTTAAGAATGGCAAATTGTCCTTGGGAAGCATACGTAACTTGTACAAAAGTGTGAAGAATCTCGATCCATGGTGGTTCACAGAGTCATCAAACAAATCCTTGTTGAATCCAAAGGTGGCTTCTCATTTTGGTTGTGAGAGAAATCCACTATTAAAAGCAAGTCAAGATGACACTGGCAAATATTGGTATGGCCTTGGAGAAGTGAAAAATGAGAAGGGACGTGTTATCTGTGAGAAGAAAATGATTTCAAAGAAACACCATATGCTACAAGAGCCAAAAGATATCAAACTTTTGGACCCAAGATCTTCAGATAGAGCAAAAAAAGATGGTGTGGGATTTATGAAGAGGCCGTGTCTATTTGTTGTGAGTGATGATCTGACATTGTTACCAATGACAAATATTTCTAGTATTCCATGTTCGTTTATGGATGATCACCGGTTTACTGAATTGTAGGAGCATTTGGTGAAAATCAGAAAGTGACAGGTAATATTTACAATCCACTCTTGACTACTTGCTCTTTCGATATTGGTTTAAGAAAATCTGAGTCATACCAATGGTTTTATTTAATTTGTGTAATTATATATGTGTTGATTTTGGTCAGGCCCTAAACCTGTTGAGGGCTTCTTTGACATCAGACAAAGGAGCTTTTACTCGGAGCCTATCCTTCTTATTGTGGAAGTGGAGATTCCAAAGACTCATTCCATTTTCGGGTTTCTTGAGAAGGAAGAAAAACGAGAAGGAGGAAAAAAGAAAAAGAAGAAAAAGTGAGAAAGATAAAAGGGCAGCAGAAACTACGAAGGAGAAGGAAGAGAGTAAGAATAACTCGGTGCAGAAGAGAAAGGAAGAAGTTAAAGCCTGAACTTTGGGATGATAAGTGATAAAAGGGTGGTGTAGAGTAATGCTGCAATATGTTAAAGGTGTATGAAATAGTTGTGTTTAAGTGGATTTGATGATTGTGTAACATTTAATTTTTCTTGTTATATGAAAGTCAATGTTGTTCAGTAATTCTACAAGTATATTCTGATATGATTATAACTAGAATTATACTTGCCATTTAAGTGGATATTAATCTTTTATTGAAATTAATAAATTAAATTAGAAATGATAATTAGATAGTATAAAATGTTTCTAGAACTAATGAATTTTAAAAAATACTTTTAATTATACACATATACTGTCATTATCTAGAGAATTTGAATAGAATTAATTCGAAGGTTAAATGATTATGAAATTTTAGTGTAGTATGTCTCTGTATGGAAAGTGCTTCGTCATGTTTTCACAACTCATTTTTTTTTTTTATATGCATCAAATAATATATTAAATTGGAAGTATTAGAGGATCCTTTAACCTTTTAAAAAAATTGAAAAAATTAAGTTATTTACCTCAAGATTATATATATATATATATATATATATATATATATTCACATATACAAAAGAAGTTGATTAAAACTATGAACTGAAAAAAAACTATGGAGTCGCCTCTAATGTTCTAACCCTTATAATTGGTGATATTTTAAAAATAAATATCCTTAGAAGATATTCTTCCTTCAAAACAACGAGTTGTATCTGTATCACAAAATAAATATGCAAAACTCATGGTTTAAGGTAACATTTATTAGCTTAAGCCCGTGTAATATATTAGTACTTCATACTGTATTTGATGTTTGTGGTGCCTATTGTTATGTATCATTACTGATGATCTTCACCCATTCTATCATAAAATCATGTAATAACTAATTCTCTACCTCTTTTCATTAGAATCATATATAAAATACAAAATCAAATAATACCTTGCAGTAAAACATGTTTGAATACTTGTTGTGCTTCCTATAAGCATTGTTTTAAAATACAAAATCTGCTATATCTTAGTTGGGCTCTGATTTGATCCAATTGTTGCTCAAGTTCCATTGCATGTTCGTGTCAGTTCCTGGTTCTTAAGCCCTCCAGATATGAATACACCTTCAAATTTTCATTCTACATATTTCATACTCTCCCAATAAGCTTTTTCCATTCTGATTCCCTCCTTTCTTTTCTCTTTTCCATCGCATGATTATCCGCATATATTTGTCTAGAATCGTCTAGGTTTACGATAATAATCTTTACCGTTATGATTTTTTTTTTTTTTGTTATAAATGTTTTAAATAGTAACTTACATTACTTAATTTTATGTATCAAGACATATATATTTTATAATTCATCACTTTTGCGTAACAATCATCTCAAATTAGTTTTAATATATATACTTCAAATTACGTTTTTATTAAATAATGTTTAAATTTGCTTCTTTATTATTTTATTGATAATAAATTAACTAATTTAAATTTTGGTAATAAGAATGTAATTATAAAAAAGAATTAAAAATAATTTCAAATTAATTTTAAATCCATGTACTTAAAAATAACATTTTCTTGATTCATATCTGAATTTCTAAGTTACAATTATTATAAAAGTATATTATAATAACTATTTTAATCATTTATTAAATTTAAAGACTCGTAAACTATAATTATGGAATTAAAAAGAAACAATTCTTCGTGTGTAAATATGGTAGTAAGGTATAACTATTAGTAACCAAGATTCTTATGTGACCTTTTCTTCTTTACAGTTTTTGTTGCATTCATGCTACTCCATTTTAGCTTATTTTACTACATAGCCTTTTCAATTTTGAAGAGTCTTTCATACAAGTTTAAAGTATTAAAATAATATAATTTCTTTTATATTTATTAAAAAATGTAAATTTTTATTTACCAAAATAGATAAATTATATTTAAGTTATATTAAAATAATGTTTCAAATGAAATTAATAAATAAAGAAATTTATAGCAAATAAAAAAGTTTCAAATAATTTAGAATATTGCACTAAATGTTGTTTAAACTTAAAAATCATTAATATTGTAGTAAAATATACACTAAAAAAATAAAATTATTGACAAGAAATCTTTCAGAAACATTCAAAATCTCTCGATAAATTGATTATATATAAATTTATCGACAGATTTTTGAATCTGTCAATAATTACCGACGAATTTATGATTTTATCGGTAATTACTGACAAATTTAAGATAAATTTATCGATAAACCCATTAATAAATTTAGTAACGAATAATATTCGTCGATAAAATTATTAATAATGATATTTTATTAACAGATAAATTATATCGATTAAATTTCGTCGATAATTTAAATTTTTTAGTGATATTTAACTCAAATCAATGAAAAAATATCAAATTCTAACATCTATCAAAATAATCATAAAAATTGAATCAAAATAGTATTTTAACTCAAAGTAATAAAAAAAGAATTTTATCGAAAAACATCAAATTCCAACAAATTAAGAAGGAAACAAATATAAATTATTTTATTTAATTTTATATTACACTTAAATTATATTACTTAAATTATATCATTATGACACTATTTTAATTCTGTTTTTTTACTGATAATTTTAATTAAAATTACAAGGTTCTAAAATCGTCTCTTTTTTATCATATGATCTTTCTAGACAAAATCATAAATATGACATTCATTCTCGTAAATAATAAAATAAATATTCATGCTCATAAATATAAATGAAAAAAAATTTACACTATTTTAATGTTTTAACACCATGTACACTTCAACTATTAAAACAGAAACTATGGAAATAAGTTTTGTAAATTTATTTGAATTTTATTTCTTAATATATATTTAGTTCTATTATAAGCTCTTGTTGTAGTTTCATTAATAATAATAGGAAATGTATGCAATATATATATATATATATATATATATATATATATATATATATATATATATATATATATATATATATATTAATGTTTGACGAACATAGTATCTTCTTAATTAATTTTAGAATAATAAGTATTTTATATTATTTAATAATTTTATACATAAAAGATTAAGTAGATAAATATAGACATAGAGAAAATTTTGAAAAGAGTTATTTATTATTTAGAGAGTAATCTAGTAATAAACTTTTGGTCTTATATTGGGTAACTAAATTAATCATTATAACAAAGTTACTGCATCAGTTTTTATATAATATAGTCATTGAATTAATTTTTATATGAAAAACTAATGAATTGACTTCTAGAAAACATAAATATATATAACATTAACCACCGTGTCTCCATATGTAGAGTACTTGTTTCCCGCACGATATAAAATATTTCGTGCATTTAACAAATTTTTAAAATGTCAATAATGTTATTGTTATTTTATATATTAAATCATTTTTATTTTTTTTATATTTACAGAAACATTTTTCTCATATTTTATTTTTTTAACAATAATAAAAATAATATTGAATGTTGTTAAGATATTTATAACTTAATATGATTAAATTTACAAATTCAATTTAACACATTATTCCAAATATTTAATTTTATAATAACTAATTTAATATTGTTTGAAAAAAATATAGATATTTTTTAATATTTATTAGATTTTTTTATTATTTATAAAAAAAAGTTTGTTGATATTTATCAAGAGAGAATGTTAACTTTTATATTTATTTGTTTAGAGAAAAAAAGAATTATTTAATAAATAAATTTTAAAATAAAAGTAATGAAAAGATTATTTTCATATTAAAAATTTCTTAAATACAAGAAGTAATATATAACGTGCATAAAACAACAACTGCCCATACATAACCTGAGGGGGATGAGTTATACTTAAAATAAATTCATAATATTAACCTAAAAAAAGATGAGGTGAATCACGTTTGATGAAGGAAAAAAGGAGTAGTAGGTTGGTAAAAACTCCAATGAGCTATTTTCCATATCATCCTATAAGTTCTAAAAATTAAGACAGTTTTTTTTTTTTTTTTGAAATACATCTACAGTTATTAAGCTAAAAAATAAAACTTAAATTATGGTAGTGTCCTTAATAAAAAAAAAAAAAAAAAAAAAAAAAAAAAAAAATTTCTTAAAAAAAAAAAAAAAAAAAAAAAAACATGAGAATGCAACAGGTCATTTTAACTTTCTAAAAATATTTGAGATGCATGTTAACGCTGATACTATATAAATTAGGAATTTCATGAAAAAGAAAACAAAAATTGCAAAATCAACTTTAAAAAAATTAATACAATAGAGTTATAATGTCTTGTTGTCCTAGGTAATTAAAACGGATAAAATTTAAATATTAATTGTAAGAGATGGGCAAATTGTTGCTCCGATCACAGTTAAGTATTATGTTAAAACTGGAAATATAGATAAAATTTAGAGCAAATGACATCAACACACATAATTTTTTTTTATCACCATAAAAGGATGCACAAGTAATACAGTCAATAGTGACACAGATCATCACTTCACTTTTTCTCAATATTACGGTTCACCACTCTTAATCTCACACATTACATAATATAAGTAATAATGTATTTCATCATCAACTAGTTTTATTTTTTTTTATTTTTTATTTAAAAAAAAAACACAATCACCCAAGTAAAATAGGAACGCATTCATCTTCATCTACTCTTTATACCTTCAATCTCTTCTTAGTTACTGCAATATTGGAGTGGGCAACGCAGTCAACCTGGACAAATAATAAAAACAATCACTATACTATTTAAGAAAAAGAATACGAATTTAACTATCGAAGAAGTAAAAGTAACATTATAACTAATACCATGCTATACATAAGTCTCATAACTAAATCACGACAAAGAAATATCGACTTAAACAGATATCAATAAAACATAAAATGACACTAATATAAAAATTGCTTACGTAATCAGACATATCAATCATGACGCTATGCTGTGAAAAACTGCTTCTAATTAATCATCATCTGCATGTGCATAGAGCAAATGATCGTATGACCACTATAAAAAAAAAAATTGACAATTTCAGTAGCATTAGTTAATATCTGATGTACCATATTCACTATCTTCATCAGTATCTGAATGAATGATTGCACTAGAAGCTTCTGGAGCCTATTTAAAAGAAAAGAATATATACAAGTTAATTTTAAGCATGATGCAACTCAAAAGCACATTACGCTAAAAATAATGTTCTCAATTCATAAATTCTCCCAAAGGAAAAAGTCTAGTAATTTTAATGAAAATGACAAATCATATAAGGAAATAAATTGGACATCAAATATGGTTTTGACAGAATTACAGTTTCCAACTTGCAAGGTTTTCAATTTAGGAAATAAAGGAAGCAGATGGAAGGGTATCACTGCATCTGATAAAAACTGGCAATTGTCTACAATCAATGTGTTCAACTCACTGAAACAGAATTCGGAAATATGCCGTGAGTCATGCCATATCTCTTCTAGTCCTCGCCTACTCTTGAGATCAAGTTCTTCAAGCTCTGAAATCTGCACGTGCAATATGAAATAATTATTTACTAGACTCAATGATATCTTTTAAATTAGTACTTTACAAATATGAAATATTCACTAATTTATTAATAATTATTATTTATTACGAAAATATTTAATTGACGATATATATATATATTTATAATAGTAATACGGATTCTCTCATTTTTATCATTTTACTCTTTAGGTTTGTTACTGTTTTTAAACTTAATTAACTATCCATAATTAAAAAAATTACTTACACAGGAAAAAGCTACAATAATAAAATTATAAAAATTATTACTATTTACTTTGATAATTATAAAATAAATTTTTATTTTTCTTATCATAAGAAGAAAATGTGATCTCTACTGGTTTAAGAAAAGTTGTACAGATCCACGATTTCTAATTTAAGTAACTTGACTTCATGACTTGCGAAAATAAGTTAAGAATTGAGAATTATAATATTATTTTCGAGCATGTTGTCTTAAGCCCTCTTGCATGTTTGAAGATATGCTATAGATATATGTCTCTACATAACCAACGAGTTCTCATATGTAATAAGCACAAGAATCGTAGCAATGTTCAACAAAAAATTAAACACATACCTTAATCAGAAATTCCTGCCTCAGTGTAGAGTTGAGATCACTTTCCAATAAAATATACTCTTCGTCATCATTAATTATTACTTCAGACAACTTGACTGTCTCTATAGTACCTCCACACAAACTTACCATCTTATCGCAATCTGTTATTGACAATTCCTCTAACAATGGGAAACTTAAATTCCCTCTATAGAACATTATCAGATTTTCTAATCTTTTAAGATTCAAACAATTGAGCTGCGGAAATATTATCTCGCCTTCATCTGATTCCTCTCCTTCTTTAGACACTATCTCTTCAATTGATTTACACTTTTCTATCTCCATTTTTTGGAGTTGACCCAAGCTTTTGGCGGTTGAGAATGTGAACAAATATGACAAGCTATCACAACTTTTTACTTTTAAACATATCAGATTTGAGAAAGACACTCTGCATGATACCAAGTTTTGTAATCTAGAACAACCAATGACTTCAAAGGTTTCTAGATTTTTGACAAAGGGCTCAGTCCATGAATTCTCTAACCCAATGGAAACCAGCTCTTCAAGGGACTCCAAGCCTAATTCTTTGGGCTGTAATAGATCTTCACTGTCATCTGGTCTTTGTCGGCAGAAAATCACCTTGAAGGAACTGCTACACACCACGAGCTTCTTTACATTTGGCAACTGCTGAAGAAATCCATACTCCGGAAATTCATAACACTCAATATGAAAGCACAGAGTAAGAGCTTTTAACTTGTTTAAAAGGTTTGTCTGAAATTCTCCATCCACAATCATCTTCAATTCATTTTCACCCACTGTCAGATGCTCTATGTTGGGTGTAATTAGCTACAAAGATAAACCAATAACCAAGTAAAAGCAGGTTATCAGAGTCATAGATTCGGCTCTCTGTATAAAATTGAAATTGTGAATGTTCATGCTAAAATAAGCCTGATAATTAGTGAAAAACTAAACAAATCAATATAAAATAAAAACCAATCTTTGTATGGCTGGTCTGGTAGGAGATTGTTCATGAAGATTTAAGCAGTTTTAAAGAATGACATATGATAGAATGCAGGTAGAAGAATGGATATGTAATTAATTGAGTTGGAAAAATGGGCAAACCTTGGCTGTTGCATCATGAATGCAATGTATACTATGATGCTTGAACTTGGGCAAATCCCATAGTGTCAATGACGTCACGCTGGGTAACGTATACTTAGGATTTGTTTCTTTTGGACCAGCTGGATTAGCCTCTTGAACAATTTCAGCAGGATCTTCATTCCAAACACTTTCCAGATTTGGCAGCTTCCGTAAAACTAAGTTTTTGAGAGGAAAAGTAACTGTGTTTTGTGCAGATTGGGTATCAAATATGGTTTTGATAGAATGAGAGTTTCGAACTTCCAATGTTCGCAATTCAGGTAACAAAGGAAGCAAATTGAAGGGTATTACTGCATCTGATGAAAAGTGGCAGTCGTCCACAATGAAGGTTTCCAAGTATTTGAAGCAGAAGTCTGGGATCTGCACTGAGACACGCCATATCTCTTGTAGCTCTCCCATACCTTTGAATTCAAGACTCCTCTTTCTTGCAGCCTTGCGAAAGCATTACATTCAACGAATAAATAAAAGTAAGATGTATCACCAACTTTTTGAGAAATGTAATCATAAATTCCATAACTAATTATTCAGAAATGTATTAATCAATTTTAATAGTTTTCTTCTCAAATGGAATTTTTATTAAAAATTCTATCTCGCTACTTTGAAAAAGAAAATTCTAATTTGAGTTAGATTTAAAATTCTATTTAATGTTTAATTTTAATTTAAGCATAGAAGTTAATTAAAAAAAGTCTAACTATTTTTAATTAATTTTGCGGTTGTTCTAATTGAATTCTAAAGTTTTTTAAAACATCATAAATTATTATTTCCTATTAATTTTCACCAACTTTTTTTTTTAGTTTAGGAATCTAACTAAATAAATATTGATCCAAAAATTCGACTTTCATACTAATAAAAGCTTGATGAATGAGACTAAATTAAAAGAAACATTTTTAATATTAATTTTTAATTTTTATATTTATTTGTTTATTTCTCTTAAAACATTAAGTTTTCTTTTTTACTTTTATATAAGGTCTGTCTTTATTACTTTTATTTTTTACATTTGATAAAGATGATCATTTTTAATATTTTCTTGAATAAGATATTATTATTATTATTGTTATTATTATTTTTTAGTTGTTTTCATATTTTTAGATTATTTAAATGTTTATTTTATTATTTGAAGATCTTACTTAAATCCATTACAATTGATTTGTGCTAGGTTCGTTTTATTGTTATCGCTTTTAGTTTTTTTTTTTTTTTTTATAGTTTTTTTTTTATTTTTTTTTTTATTTTTTTTT
>Ga0209700_108182_pt1 | contig 13724 bp, 8 predicted proteins | sample SiratroredBW_FD_187528 | JGI IMG/M metagenome (GOLD analysis project Ga0209700, IMG submission 187528) | Root nodule microbial communities of legume samples collected from California, USA - Siratro red BW (SPAdes) (version 2) | ecosystem: Host-associated > Plants > Roots > Nodule | place: USA... | reverse complement strand
TATATATATATATATATATATATATATATATATATATATATATATATATATATATATATATATATGACCAATTTATATTAGATGTATTATTCAAAATACATTTTTAATAACTGTTTCAAAATTTAAATTTAAATAATTCAACCATTGTATTTCATATTTTTATTATATAAAAATTGATTACATGAGTTTATTTTAACATATAATATTATATTTAAAAGTATGTAAATATTTATTATTAGATAACTATTTTTAAAAGGTTATATCATATTAAATTATATATATATATATATATATATATATATATATTATCATTAAAATAAAGCAATGAAATTCAATTGTTAGATTGATTAAATTTGCATTATGAAAGGAAAGTGATTGAAGGTGTCCAATATTTTGAGCTTTGGCTAGTTTTTCAAATTGATCACCTCACACATTTCTTTGAATATGATCAACAATATTAATTTAGAGATAGGAAAAAAGAATTTTATACTGGTGAAAGTGAAACTCTTATACCAGAGATGTAATCAAGTAACAAATCATGTTGTCCGAGCAAAATTACTTCACTTTCATTTCAATCTTCAAAAGCAAAATGATTCCTTTTTACTTACAACATAGATGTGTTTGACATGTATTGAAGCTATAATACAAGGAAATGTTTCTAGTACTCATCTCCTCTACCAGGGTTTCGTCCCCTCCCAAATGAAAATTCAGACAAAGCAATGTTGATTTCATGTTGAGTTCGAATAGGATTGAGTCCAGCAGGAGGCAATTCTGCTGCTGGAGGCTGCATCTGCATGGCCTCTTCATGATCAATATCTCTTGCATGGTGACTTGGGGAATGTGACCCTTCAACCTCCCATTGCCTATTTTCATAATCTGATGTTCTTGGAGAAACCAGTGGACTATCACTGTGTCTAGGGTGCTTGTGAAGCAGGTGCACTGGAGACATGCCATGAGTTGGAGTTCCTGGTCTGCTTGAGAATGGTGTGTTAGAAGTTGACTCCTTGTTGTCTTTGATATGCTTTTTAGCAGCGTGATGCCAGTTCTTCAGTGCTGTTGCCACATTATCTTTGAAAATGGTTGGTTTCATGGTAGAACCCATCTATATAATGCCACCAAAGAACAAAATGACATAAGTACCTACCTACCATTATATTGGTAAAGAAAGTCTCAATTTGATATAATTAATGTTCATGTATTTTTACCTGTGTGACTAGAGCATAAAGAGGCAAAGTCACATAGCTGCATAGAACTTGGGTGAGAACCCTGCAAAGTTTCACTTTCTTATCAGGTTACACACACACAAGTAGATATATATAGCTACTACAAAATAGGGTGTGTTGAATTATCTCCAAAGTACAAGTCAAATGTACTAATGATTTTTCAAGTTTTGGTATGTTACATGCAGTTTGGAAAATGAAGTGAACTTACCCCATTGTAAGTCTAATGACAATATCTGCAGTACTTCGGTGAAAGCAAGAGTTTATTTTGAACCCATTGTCGTACTGTAACAAAAAAATGATGCAAGTTAGAAAATTTTTACTCCTTTTAAGCTAAATGCTGCATAATAGTCGCAATTCTCTTGACATGAAGGTAATTAATTAGCTTTCTTAAGACTATTGGATTTGTTTTATTCATTAATTAAAACTATTCTTAGGTTTTTTCTCTCCTAGCAATTTGAGGTTCCAGAAAGCTTGATCTTGATTCCTAGTACTGATAGATTTTCATTCTATTTATTGTAAGCAAATTCTTTTACGGTACAGATTCAACAAGAAAGCATGATCTACGCAATCCTGCAACTTTTCTTCAATGTTGTATGGCTAAATAACATGATCCAATGAAGCAAAACTTCTAGGAAAGTTGATCAAGATGAAATACTTACTGTGCTCCAAGAAAAAAAGGCCAATTGAAATGCATTCTGCAGCACAGAACAAAGCACTACTATTTTCAGTACTCAAGAATTGGAATACTTAATTTTGACAGTTGGTTTAATCATAGGAAAACGATCATTAAATTTACCAGAAACAGAACAAGATGAATCAGGAAGAGAACGAGGCGAGGGCTATTGAACCAGAACAATTCATCTCCTGGCTCAACCACTGGTGCACCCTTGACCACTTCCCCCCTATCTTGAATCCTTAGTGCCATATCTGTTATGATCATTTGTAGCTTTGTTCCCACCAACAAGATTATCTATATGATTCACATTAAACCTTATTATGACCAGTTTAATTGAATAAACAAGATAAGCAGAATGAGCGGTTTTTTTGCTTACAATTAGTGGGATAAATGGCATCCAATAATAAGAATACCACCCTGTCCATATAGAACAAAAATTATCATTAATAAAAACAAACTAGAATATAACGAGCATCAAATATTGTTTCTAGTCCAGTAAATAGTCAAGTTTTAGGTGCACCAATTTAACACTATAAGAAAATATGAAGCTGTATAATCTTGTATCAATTGAATTCTACAAACATTGTGCATGAAAATGCTGTAAATAATTCAACGGTGCCTGTCTTCATATGTCATATTAAAATTAGTTTCAATGTTTGAACAGGGCTTACCGTTAGTATTTGTGAGCAGAACTAGCACTGCAAAGAACCATATGGTTGGACTGCAAGTACCATAAAGCATGGTTCAGCTTAAATTGGTAAGGTAAGAAGCTAGAGGCAAAAAGGAGAGCAAAGAATTGGATGATATTTTTACCTTATTCCCACCACTTCGGCAAATTCCTCATCAAGTGTTCTCTTGATATAGTTATGGAAGTCAAATTTTGCCTCACTTGCTGGAGTCAAATGTGCCTAAAATTACATAGCTTAGTTTAATTATGATATCCTTTTGAGCAAAAAACATCGAAATATAGAACATGTTTTGTGAATACAAACTTACCACGATGAATCCATGCCTTAATGCCATGTAGTCAACTTTATTAACTGATCCATAGAATTGTCTGCAGAAGCTAACCTGATTGGAGCAAAATACAAAGGTCTCATGAAATTTGTGTCACAAATAACAAACCATGTGCTTGAAATTCAGAATGTATCTAATGGCCTAGTTTCGTCATCCTTTTGGAACAACAATGTAAGAAATTTATGAGTCTATTAATGTATGAATGTATCATATTTGTGTACTCACTATCCATAATAAAATTGGTGATCTGCTCCATGCGTTCAAGTGCCTTCGTCCAAACGTTGTATCCCTGGCAAACCTGAACCTCTGAGGATCTGCAATGCACATTTGAATATGTTGAAAAAAGAGTTTCAAGTAAACGTGGCTAACATTTCTTATTAAATATATTGATGAAAGTTAGTAATAAATCCTTTTCTGTCACATGGTAGACACATTTTAGAAAATGAGTTAAGGAAACAAAGATAAAGAATATTTATTTAAAAACATTTATTGTATTAAAAAACTATTTATTAGAATACTTTTATATTTGAATTTTTTTAATCCTTCTAAAGATATTTTTTATCAATCCCCTGAATAAAGAAAGTATTTATGTTTTGAAGAGATTAATTATATTTATTTTAATTATTCAATATTTTGTATAAATTATTAGGAATATCTGTATGTAAAATTTATACATAATCCCTTCAGAAATTCAATCAACATGACCTAATTAATGTAAATGAAAATAACTTATTGTCACAAAGATAAACTAATTAATATCTCTTAAAAAGGTTTTTCAGTTTACATTAGCAATCAATTTTCATTCTGGGACATACTTTTTTATTTTAAATTAATTTCAATCACGTTTAACAGTTGAAAAAATCAATTTTACTAATTAAAATGAAATCTACCAGAATTCAAAACAAATACTGGGAAAAAATATTGTTTTTTCACTGACAGGCCTTAATTTTTTTTGTCGGTAAGACCCAAAGAGACCCTGTTATGTTATCCAATAGGTAGAAAAGTCAACCTCAACGCAGTTAATATTTTAAAGACATTTATTTATGATGCGACGTGTGTTGCATAGGACCTTTCACATTAAAGCCTTAGAGATAAACTATAATGTTTTCAATTCATTCAGATATTTTGTTTCAGATTTGAACTCTGTGTGGAGTGTTACCATGGTAGAACTGATGTTCAAGACTCTTTGTTTCGTCTTCCCACTTCCTCCATATTGACATCTGCATACGACAAAAGCAAAACAATTGGTTTTGAGATGGCTAATAACATGATTTTACCAATTTGTATTTTTTCAATTAAAATAAAGTTACATTTTTATAATTTTATATACTATATGTACATTATCTATTCATGAGTAGTAACAAAAAGAATATATAGATTATGAAAGTCAAACATTAATTTCAGCTAAAAACAATAATACAAACAATATAAAAGTACCTTAGTTCTACCCAAAGTGAGTGTGATGATACACTGCAGAATGTGAAAAATAGCAAGCACAAATACGAATATATGGAGCTGGTGAATCCCATATTCAGACACAAAAGCAACTTGCCCTTCACCCTGCAAAAACACCAAAACAAAAATCAAACTTTCTATAAAAGAAAATACCCCTCTTGAAAATTTACAATATCTAAATGAAAGCCAATTAATTACCATTAAAGTTAAACAAAAAAAGATCAGGGAAGGTGTAATACTAATATATACATGTGTGTGAATTTTGCTTACTTTTTCTGCGCATTTGTCAATATACCCTTTTGGACCTTTAATCTTATCACTGTGACCACAAGGATTCCAAGTGGATGCAACACTTTCTGGGATGCAGATAGTAGTAATTCGATCTTCAAACACCACTAGGAGCAAGGATATGAACCCCAGCAGCATAAGCTCTAAACACAAACAAAATATGAAGCTTTTTAATTAGACTCGCCAAGAGGATCTTGGAAAATTAACTTGGTATATATAATATATATAGAAGAAGTGGATTAATAAACTAGTACCTCCTTTAACCTTTTCCAGGGCTTCATGAAGAGCCTTTTTGTGTTTCTTTTTTAACCACTACAAATCACAAAGCAAAGGATTAACAATATATATAACATGCAGAAGTTGCTTTCTCATACATATTTTTGTAACTTTTTCTGTAGTCTTAATTACCTTTCCAAGTTCTTCAAGAACATGTTCAATGAGGATTGAAATAGCCAGCATCACAAAGCACACAACTGCAACAGCCCATGTTGGAGTTGTCTCCAACTTCCTCTGCAGAACTTCTTCACCCATGTTTTAGCCTCTGCACTAATATATATATATATATATATATATATATATATATATATATATATATATATATATATATATATATATATATATATATATATATATATATATATATATGTAAATATATATCTGCAAAATTTTGTTTTGGTTAAAGAGAAGAGTATGTGTGGTTCAAAACCAATTTTTTTGGAGGCTCTAGATTGATGATGATAGGGTTGGGAATTGGTTGTGCCAGTGGTTATATACAGAAGAAGCATGCAAGAAGAGAGAGCGTGTTGAAGCATCATTTCAAAGAAAGGAAGACTTTGACATGTTCAAAACAGTAATCGGTCAAAAAAAGATAAGAGGAAGAGTCTTTATTAAATTGTTTGTTTATTGAGAAAAGTAATAGAAAAAACGAGGAAACGTTGTGGTTGTTATTACTTATTAGTAGTGACTTCACTGACGCAATCTAACCGCAACGAAAAACGACCAATCAAAATAAAATAATGCAACAAAAACATGCCAGGTAAAAATTATACCAAAATTCAAGTGTCTGAGACTGGTCCACTCTTTTACTCAATTTTTAGGCCACACGTTGTTATATTAAATTCATATATTTTTAATTAAAAATAAAGAGCAATCTATGACAATAAATATTTTAAACATAAGTAACATGAAATAGTTCAAATTAATTTTAATTTATGTCTGTACATGATCATAATGTTACATACGTGCTCTACCAATTTGAAGTTGTCTATAAATATATCTTTTATTCATGTATGTTCTCTTTTGTAAATTTCTTTCAGTAGTCGAATAAATTTTTTTATTTTCTTATAAAATTGCTCTAAATAGAAGTGGTTAAGGTAACTATTTAATGAGCATGTCTTGACTTTCCACCAAAATAAAATATTTTTTCTTGTAAAATTTGAAAAAAGATAACCTAAAAATGTTCAGTGAGAATTGTATTGAGGCAACACGTTGTGGGGTCCACAAAGGGCAAGTTTCTGACAAGGGTAACACGAAATGTTTGACATCACAATGTCTTATTCTAGTTTTAGGCTTAGGTCCTTTTCTTGTTGAAGATTATTATTAATTATTGGAAAAATCGATACAATAAATTAGAAAAAGTCTTTTTTCTTTTTTTCGAATTCATTTTATGTTCAACTCTTCTTTCTTGCTGTTTGCTAAATCAATAGAAAATGTACAAATAAAAACAAACTCAGTAGAATACACGAGAGTTTCCAGAAGTAAAAGATACAAAAATTAATTTTGAATTATCTTAAGAGGCCTTATGCAATTCTGCGTGAGTTCATGAAGGTATTATTCAAATAACCAAAAACATAAGAATAGTGTAGAAGAAAAGAACGTAAGAATATAAGAAAAGCAAGGGTAGAAAACATGAAAAAGATGAATATTATTGGAAGGGAAACACTAAATGTACAAAACAAAACCAAGGGATTTGTTATATATAGCAGAAAAAAAAAAAACTGCATTTAAGTGCAAACAGACTACACTATAGCGTGACAAAAAAAATGATAAAAACAAATAATACGCTGATTGAATGGAGAAAAAGCTAAGTGCATCATGCAGAAAATAATTTGTCTAATAATCTATTGTTTTATATCAACAATGAAGAATAAATTGATCACATGATGAGTTCAAGCTTCTTAAGTCATTAGTCAAACATAGGAAACCTAGATTTTGTATATGAAAGAGAAAAGAGTTTATTAGATTAATTAATTAATTAATTAATTAATTTTGTAATGAAAAGTTCAATTTTAAAGATCCTGGATTTTGGGAATACCGGATCCCAGGATCCCATAGGGCGTGGACCTTTGTCCACCCTAGAATAGCCAACCCTAATAACTATGCTTAATTTCGAGAATATACAAATTTTGTCCTTATAAAATTGTAATTATGAATTTTGTTTTTTTATTCATTTTTCTTTTATAATTATTATAGCATTTAATTACTAACAACAACTATTAAAGTATCTATCAAAATAATATATATTATTTGTTAATCATTATTATTAATATTTTATGTAGACTGTTATCACTAATATACATATATCACTTCCAATCGATAACTAGATGGCATATTTGAAAAAAAAAAGTACTTAATTTTAGGTAATTAAAACTCAATTTATAATTAAAATTTTACAAGAACTAAAATTACACTTTCACAAATTGTATGGCATAAAAGTGGATTTTAGTATGATAATATAAAGTTTTGGATGTGAATTACAGACCTAACTTTAAAAATAAATTAAAATATCATTTGGTAATAAAATATTTTTTAATATTTAATTGTTATTTCACAAGTGTTCGTTTTATTAATGTGTCTAAATATACTTATTGCGGTATACCCAATAGTAAATTTAAATACAAATTTTAATATGTAAAAAAAAATATTTGTAATACTTGAAGTGATAAAATGTTTTTTTTAAACTAGTTTGTGAATCTGAAGTTGAATTTCAGTATTAAAACTTTATAAAAGTTTTTTTTAAGTCGTTGAATAAATATATGAAGCATATAAATTAATAGCAAAGTAAATTTTATAAATGATTTAAAAAGATAAAAAAAATGAAAAATTATTACCCAAATATGAACTAATATTTATCAATAAAGAAATCATAAGAACTATTTACAAAACAAATATCAATCAATTCATTAAAACATACAATTAATGAAATACATCTTTAGTTATTATTAAAACGGCAAAAAAAAGCTTACAGACAAAAAATATTGTAGTATTTTATTTTATTTTTTTATATAATATTTTTGAAAATATATGAATGAATATTTTTTTTGCTATAATACTAATCGTTGTATATATTTATTAAGTACAATACAAAATTAATTTCATGTTTTCTTTTAAAACAAACTAATTTTTTATACTATAAGAATTAAATAATATATTTTTTCATTTTATCTATTAAAATGGAATTCATATAATATCCTATGGTAATTAAATTAATTTTAGATGTAGCATGCATCACGGTCTTTTTTTCACACATTAACTTCTAAATATAGTTAAGAAGTGTTAAGTGGTTATATTTTGAAAAGGAGTTGTTAAAATATATTTTTACTTAATAATATTAAAATAATGTATTTAAAAAATTTAAAATTAATATTAGAGGGGGTTCTAAAATCATGGGAAAGTACTTCATCTAAACGAGAGTTTTAAGCCATGAATAATGTCCATTTTGCTAATAAGTTTCTAGACTTTGTTATAACATTGACAATAGTATGTGTTTTAGAAAGTTGGTGAACTTTTTTTGGTTATTTCACTATAACATTATGTTGGAGATCTCACATCGATTAGAGATAAGATCTTTCAATAATTTATAAATGAGTGAGTCTAAGTCTCACCTTAAAAGCCAGTGTATAAGGTTGAGTTAGGCTTAAATTCCACTTCTTGAGATGGTATCAGAGTTTATTCTAGCATGATTGTTGGGCCACCCGCTATCGGGCCGCTATCGGACCATCATTAAACAATAGTATTAACTTTCTTTTTACAAAGACATAGACATAAAGATACTTAGTCTTCAGTTTTGGATGTAATTCTCAGTTTTGGATATAGTTTTTGGTTTCTAGCATATATGGAAGGATACCTGCAAAAGGTACTTCGAAGAAAAAGTCAATACATGGATGTTAGACTTGCAGTTTTAGGAATTGAATTTTCGTACCTTGGCTTGACTCGTTTGCATTGTATTTATAGGAGTCGAACTGTACATAAGCATTGTGATTGGTCGAGGTTTTCAGACAGAACAGCTTTTATCAATTTGCTACTATCAGTGATTATCTGGTAAGTTACCATTTCATCAAACTGTGACCAAGTACATATCGATCAATACCGCTACCAGTCAGCCCTAATCGTACACAACTCGACCTTAACTGTACAAACTTTAACTAAACCATTTCCAATCTTCTTAAACACAATTAATTTTAACATTAGAGAATGAATATACTCGTAACAAATATGACATGACACTATATAATTATGTGATAAAGTGAATTATGGTGATAATTGTTACTATTATATTCTTGTTATCATCATTATTATCCTATTGTCAAGAAATAACAATAATTAAGATATTTTAGAATGTGATAATTAAAATATTTTAGCATGTTATAATTTAAATATTTAGATATTTGATTGTTTTTATAAAATGTTAAAAGTTTGATGAAAACGTTCTATTTATCATATATTTTATTTTTTGAAATCGTCATTCATCCATAATCTTTAGTGTCACTTTTTTTCATTTTAAACAAAATATTTGATTATGATTTATTTTCTTTGTAAATGGTTTTTTTTCTTTTGTTATACATTATTATTGTTATAAATTCTTATGATTGCATACTCTTTATTTCCTAGTGATTTGAACATTAAATTTTATTAGGAAATTAAAAACTTTTTTTTACCTCCTATAAATAATATATAAAATTTGCCTTAAATTTCAAGAAATGCTAACAAATATATTCTCTCACTACCACTAGTTTTTATATGTGTTATTTTTCATCTATGCCTATGGATAAACCGCACTATTTTTCAAGTTTTGTAAAAAGAAAATGAATATTGGAAAAGAAACCTTCATAACATGTAAAATGACATTTGTAATCTTATATTAGATTTGTAAACAAACGTTTAATTTACCTTTTCTATAACTCTTTTTTTTTCAATAAGTTTGAAAAGCATGTAATTGAAAACATTTTATATGAAATTAACATATATATATATATATATATATATATATATATATATTAAACAAAATTATAATTCATAGTTGATCAATCTTTATGTAATTTGGTTCGTCCCATGCACAAAAATTACACAATTTCTTACGTAGTATATGTTCTTAAAATTAGGATGACCTTTACAAATTTGTGATATGTCATTCTTCTATAATTGAAATGTATTTTTTCTTCTCTTTAATGCTGGAATAATGTTCTTCTTCCAACTATCTCAAACAACGGGTGAGTTTGTATGCGACAATATAAACCAACCCACTATCTTTTTGTCTCTCCTCCAAAATAGGTTGAAAGAGTCTCATCCGTAAAAAAAATGTGAGTTAATAATATATTTAAAAAATTAATAAAATCATTATTTATTTTTAATCCAAGATTTGAATATCTTATAAAAAGAACAAGGGCATAATAACAGTTAAAAGAAAAACTTTAATATCATTTATTTATTTTTCTTATTGAAAATAGATATGAAAACATATTATGAAAGAAAGAAAAATCTAAAGTACATAAAATAAAACTTAAATTCATGTTTTTAAATGTATAATATTAATGAAATAAAAAAATTAATTATATTCAACGCTATAACAATTTTGGACAAATTTAAAAAAAAAACTTATATAAGTTACACGGTGGAATAAGTTAGCACACCTTAAATGTCTAATTTAACCTATATTGTTCTTTTATCGCGACTCGCATAATTCAACTCCCATCATTCTTATTTATATAACAATATATTAGAATAATAATGTTTTATATTATACTATATGATTAACTCATGCAACTTTCATCTTATATATATGAATCTAACGTGACATATATTGAGGTAGATTTCCATACACCATTTATCCAAAAATATAGCAAATATTCCTTAAAACATAAAATATCCGGAACCTTTTTCCCATATGTTTGTGCATAATCACTAAATATCATTTCTGACTTACACTTTTTCCATTGTTGTACCCCACTTCAGCTACTTCACCCTTTCAGCTATTAATTCTACAGCGATGTTTAACTACTCAGAGTTGTATCAGATAACAGCAAATTAATTGTATAGTTTGTACAAATGGTTGATGCCTCTGTCAAGGACTTCAAGACCAAGTTGGAGGACCAATGTGTGAATCATTCCCCCTCTCATTCTCATTTTTTGCAACTTGGATACACACTATGACCAAGTTGCCTCGTCAAATTGTTCTGCTGCCAGTTCACAACTTTTTGTTTTTTCACAAAACGTAAATGGTTTTAAGAGCCACTTGTCCAATAATTAATGTGGTAGACCCTTCCAATTTAAGGAATATCTTTCTAATTTATTACTTCTTTTCACATAAATAAACAGTTTTAGTTAAGGAAGACAAATTATGTCTATCTACATCTTCTTGTTATACGAGTTGAGAAAGGTCTTCCGAGGTGCTGTTATCTAAGGAATTGTGAATGGGTGTTTCAGGTATAAGAAGGAGTCACGGACGTACATAAATTAGTTTAGTTGTATTTACGAATGATAAATGTTATTAAATATTATACATATATTTAATCTTGTATATAAATGATAAATGTTATTAAATGTTCAATGTAATCCTATTTATATAGTTGTAATGGGTATTTGCATAGATGGGTTTAGATCAATATTGACAAGGGTACTTAATCTTGTATTATTATAACATTACGGATGATTTAACATATTTATCAGGCATTCACATCATATTTAATCATTTGTTGCTTCATATTTTGAACATGTATTTAATAATGTTTCCTAGATCTCTTCGGTCATGTCAATCTAGTATCAAATTGACTTCGTATGCAAATATCGTTTCGATTGTGTAGTGTCCAGATAATTCCAACCTTATATAACCTTATATAGTACATTTTTTTATTATTTACAAATGATTCATAGCAACATGTCAAACCAGCACTATATTTTAAACTAATAAAACTTTGTGCAATTAACAAATCACACTTTTAAATGCTCAAAACTAAAATTTTGAAGAGTTGGATTGGAATTATATTGGATGTAAATACAATATAAATGCACTAAATTTGTGTTTAGTTGAACGTCCGTTTGCTCGTTACATATAAAAGTTCATGTTTGATTATATTATTTTCAAGAAAGTCATCACATAAAAGTTATTAAAAATAATAGGAAATAAGACAATAAGAAAACTAGACCAAAATCATAGAAAGAAAAATACAAAACAAATCATCAAACCAATCTACAAGAGTAAACAAATGAATAAAATTAAGGAAAACCAATAAGAAATATATCTCTTATATTCAAAAATGTAACAACAAAAGAAAGAAAACAAAAAATAAGATCCACAAACTCCTCTATCATTTCTTCTTTGTAGTACCCACTCTAACAAATATTTTTAGCAGTATTGAAAGTACTCTTCCTCGATTTCCCAAGTTTCCTAGAAGTTTGAACACACCCTTCTAACTCATCTAAATCAATAGGGAACACTTACTCCACACAAAACTGAGTAACCTACACCTCTCAGAGCATTCCCCTACAGCCCCGCAAGACATGAACCAACAATAATTAAGTGCAAAATAAAAGAGTTAAAATGAAACTTCTGAACTTTCAAACCAGCAGCAATTGTGGCATCAAGCTTAATTTCAACATAATGATGAGAAGTTATTTCAGTTATATTTTCCAGTTGCTATAGAAGCATTTTTAAGTAATTTGCCAGACTTCTGAGGTGATTGGACTATATTATCATGACCATCAAGTCTGAGTTAGAAGCCTCCTCTTCCAAAATATTTACTCGCCCCTTAGAAACCAAACTCTATATACCAACATCCTGTAAGAAATTATCTTCAAAAACAACAGGTTTAGAACTATTATTATTTGTCCTTAAGACAACAACAACAGGAGCAATTAAGTGGATTAGAATCCACAATATTCACATTTTCATGCTTATCCTGAGACAAATTATTTTCATCCACAGCAGAAAGTCAAACCAGACAAGTGAGTCAAGTCACCCTTAGAAGAAACATGTGTATATGATTAACATTCTAGACCAGAGAGGCCTGCTGAACATCCCTTCCAAACTATCTTCCTTATCAAATCCATTATTAGGAGCAACAAAATCATCTTCTGAAGGAGATTATTTAGAGTCATTATCAGCAACAATGTTAACAACATTAACCACCTAGGTATGCAGTTTCAAGTTTCAAATTTTCCTTCCTTGTCTCCAAATTAGACCTAGGAACATAATGATGTTTAGACCTATCACTTTGAGGGTAGTGCCTACGTGTAGATAAGGTATGACCAATCATTTTGCAAAAGGAGCAAAAAGGAAAAAAATCATTCATACTCCACATCAGCCACAAAGGCAAAAGTTAGATGTTTCACTAAAAGCTGTTGTGGCATAGAAGAAAGTAGATCCACATCAACAAGCTCCCGAGCATAGAAGCCCATAGTTTTCTTCATAGTACAATCATCTAATGCAAGAGGAGTACTGACCTCTCTTGTTACAGAGAAAATAACACAAGGTTGTCAATACTCCAAATGGAGGCCATGAATTCTGACCCAACATTACACATTAATTGTTGAAGAAAAAAAAACAACACCAGCCATTTATTACTATAATTAATAATTTATCAATTTCTAAGCTTTTATTAATGTACGTAGAATTGTTTTAGGAAGAGAAATATGTGGAGAAAGTGAGTGGCATATATTTGAATTATTAGCTTATATAAGGTCAATAGTAAACATTGAATAATATCACTCTCATTTCAATATTTCTCTTTGCCTTATTATTTCAACAATTTGGTATCAGAGCCATATGCTTTTTGGCTTGTGGTGAGCAA
>Ga0209700_108179_pt1 | contig 13732 bp, 7 predicted proteins | sample SiratroredBW_FD_187528 | JGI IMG/M metagenome (GOLD analysis project Ga0209700, IMG submission 187528) | Root nodule microbial communities of legume samples collected from California, USA - Siratro red BW (SPAdes) (version 2) | ecosystem: Host-associated > Plants > Roots > Nodule | place: USA... | reverse complement strand
AAATTTCTTATATCTCCTATCCTTCTTCTCCAATTATGACATGATAAAAAAAATACAATGATGCTTGTATAAGAAATAAAATTTATTTATTTACAAAACAGTCTTTATTTTTTATTTTTATTTTTTTTAAAAATAAAAGTATAGTGAGAGGTAAAGACGTGCAAAATATCTCCCTTTGTGCCCTAAACTAGGTTCAACATACCTAAAGGTCTATGGCATTAAATGCACACTCACATAGGTTGGCTCCTAATTCTTAAGGGTATAAGGCCATTAGAGTTATGGCTCAGTCCATTGCATACCCATAGCAGTTGGTAAACAACTTTTATGGACATACAAATGAAGCAAACAGACTCTAGCTGGGGTTCTCACAAAAGCCATAAAAGGAAGTACATCCTTGTGACATTGCTACACAATTCCTTCTACTTCTAAGTTTTCTTAGAACTGGATATAGGGCCCCACTCATGATATGCAAAAGTAAATGTTAGTGTGTGAAGGGAGAATAATGCACCCAAACCCCCCACCTGCAAAACAGTCAGAAAATTTCCCAAGCAAATATAGCATGTCGCCTACCCTAGGGTTCAATTATTCAAGCAAGAACAAACAAGAATACATATATACAAAGAGAAAGAAGAATACATATATACAAAGAGAAACAAGAATACATATATACAAAGAGAAAGGAAAACACAAACATTTAGAAAATCACACTCATATTTACTTATTTAATTAAAATTGGCTTGACTCTCAAGTAAGTCCCCAGTGGAGTCGCCATCCGTTGCAACCGGGGCCACGACGGGGACAGTGAACAAAATAAAATTATTTTTTGAAAACAAAGGAGTCACCATCATAGTTTATTATGGAAAAACTATGGAAAACAAAAAAAATTGATAAAGCAAGTTTGCAAAAACCAGATTTTGGATCCGGGAATCGGTTACGTGTGGGGAAGGTATTAGCACCCCCACAACGCCCGTCCTAAGACGGTACCTTTAATTAAATGAGTAAAATAAGTGTGATTTTGTAAAATGTTTATTTTCCCAAAGAGAAAAAAAAAGACAAAAAATACAAATAAAAACAAATAAAAATATTTTTTTATTTTGGAAAAGGGTCTCACAAGGTTTGACCTTGCTCCTACGTATCTCCATTTAAGGGTGGAGAATCAGTGTTACGTAGTTCTTTGGATAAAATTGTTTATCGGGCTGATATTTTTATTTGTGACATTTTTGTAATTAATTTTTTATATTTGATATTAAAATGATTTATTTCCAAAGTTTCATATTAAATATCGTGTGACGCGTGTAGCCATTTGATATTTAAGAAACATTTGAAATAATAATATTAAATATCGTATGACGCGTATGGCCATTTGACATCTAGTATTATTAAAAAATAAATAATATTTCAAAATTTTATTTTCTAAAGTTTATATTAAATATCGTATGACGCATGCGGCCATTTGATTTTTAAAAACTTTAGAATAATAATATTAAATATCGTATGAAATATGTGGTCTTTTGATTTTAACATTATTAGAAAATATAATATCCCAATATTTTATTTTCAAAGTTTTATATTAAATATCGTATGACGCGTGCGACCATTTGATATTTAAAAAACCTTAGAATAATAATATTAAATATCGTATAACGCGTGCGACCGTTATTAGCAAATAGAATATTTATAAAGTTTTAGTATACCAATTTAATTTTTATTAAAATATAAAAATAATAATAATCATAACACAATAAAAATAAAAAAAATAAAACATAAGATATAAACTTAAAATATGGGAATACACAATTTTTTATTATTTTTTAAGTTGGTGGTGCAATGGTAATGTGGAGGGTACGAATAGTTTTTATCATTTTTTTTATTGGTGGTGCAATAATAATGTCGGGGGCACGAATAGTTTTTTATATTTTTTTTGTTGGTGGTGTAATGGTAATGTGGGGTGCGAATATAATGGCCCAACTCCTAAATCCTAAGTCACCACCACCTTAACCCTAAGCCACCATCACCTTTCTTCACCCATGATGAACCAAAAGCGGTAGCAGCGATGAGGAAGGAGCAGCGGCGGCGCGGAAAAAATGGCGGTGACAACGGAAGTCGTTTTGGGGTTATTTTGGATGTAATTTTTTTTTTGGCAAACATGATTGAATTTTGGTCAATTTTAGGGGTTGCTTTTAAGTGTTTTGGATAGTGGAAACATAGTGCAGGGAGAAGGTGGCTTTGATCATAGTAGAGTGGTACATGCAAAAGGTGCATGAGGTGAAATGTGTGCTCCTTTTTTATGTTTTTTTATGTTTTAGCTTTATGAAGTGAATGCATGGTAAAACTTTGGAGTGCATGATACAGAACACAAGAGGAAAAACAATTTCGTAAAAGAAAACATACCTATCTTGTTCTTCAAAAATAGTTGTCTTTCTAATTATTTTCCTTCAAAGTTACTTTGGCCTCTAATGCTTTTTTCCAAATGTATTTTTTTGTGTGCTCCTTTTTCTTTCTCTTCTAGTCAGAAATGATCTGTGAATCTCTTTTTTCTTTTTTTCTCCCTATATAAATTTTCTCTTTTTATTTTAAAGTGAGAGTAGTTCAGAGCAGTTATCAATCTTTGACCCATTCTTATTTATTATTAATTTTTTTTATATAGTGGAGAAGGTGGGTTGTTATCTGAGCAGTATCAAAGTTGTTATGTTATATATTTTTTTTTCAAATAATACGTGGAGTTAAGGGAGAGGGAATTTAGAAAAGATTGACTTATTTTTTTTATTATTTTTATTATCTTGAACGTGCAAATAAAGGAAACAGTTTTCTTTTCTTGTTATTTTTTATTATTTTATATTTTTTTCCTTATTTTTAAGTTCTGTTGTTTCAATTTATATTTTTATTTTTTGTTACTTTCATTTTTTATTATTAATTATTTTTTAAAATCACCACCTTTTCTCTTTTTTTTTTAAGTTTTTTTAATGGAAAAATTCAAAAAAAAAATTATTTATTATTTTTTCAAGAAAACTTAAATTAATAAATATATATTCTATGTTATTATTTATTTTTTCATTTTTTTTCCTTTTTCCACTTTATTATTATATTTTAATTTAAAAGATTATCTAGACAAAATCGGATGTTGATACACCCCTACCACAGGAATTGGAAGAGCGATAAAATCTAAAAAAACTTACACCAAGGTTCATTGGTCCATACCAAATGCCCAGAAAATAGGAGCTATAGGTTGCCAAATATCCTTACCCCTTGATCGTTTTAACATCCATAGTGTTTTCCATGTGTCACAATTAAAAAAAATATGTTCTTAATCCCTCTTATGTAATAGAACTAGATACAATATATTTAAAGGATAACCTTACATTTGAGACAATGCTTATGTAAATTATAGATAGGAGGATCAAGTTATTGCGAGGGACACAAATTCTTTTGGTCAAAGTCCTTTAGAGTAAAGATAAGAGAGACGCAACCTAGAAATTAGAAGTAAAATTTAAGGAAAGCTACCTTCACTGATTCTAAATTTCGAGGACAAAATTTTTATGAGAAGGGAAAACTGTAACATCCTAGAAATCTAGGATCAAAATTTAGTTTATAATCCTATATATCATTTGTGAGGACTTCAAAGGTTATCGTCTAATAAACATCATCTATCCATATAATTCTTGTTTTAGTCATTCTTTAATCGTTCGCATAGTTTTATCTTCCATAGATGAATTTGTTTGTCCTCAAGTGAAGAGGATAAGATTAGAAAGATAAAAAATTGAACTGCATTAAAGGTTAAAGATAAAGTCTATTTATAATCAGTGTCAGGTCAATATATTGCTATAGTTAGAAACTTTCTCTACACTTCAAAATCAAGAAACTAAACTTTAGGATCAAACTAAATTGTTATCGAATATTTGGAATATAACTAGAAGTAATTATTACTAAATATTTTATAAATAGAACCATCACAAATACATAAGATATACTTCACTACTCATCAGCAAGAAGCTTAAAGAAGAGAAGGAGGAAATCAAGGTAAAGGAAATGAGACATATTACCTATTTTCATAATTTTGGTAAGGTATCCCTAAGCCTTACTACCAGATAGAGTTTTTAACTATAATTAATTATTTAGTTGTTTTTATGAATCGTACCTTTGAAAATTTAATCAACTATCCTAAGTTTCTAAGGAATATGCTACAAAATAGACATTGATTGTATTAAAGTATTTATTGTGATGATGTGATTATGATCATTGTGTGTTTGTGAATGCTTGTAATGGAGGATTTAATGTCTTGAGATTATTGAGCTGAAGATATTATTTTAGGTGGTCAGAGGTATGGATATGATTGCTCAATTATCCTGACTAGTCATTACAGTTCCATTTAGATTATTTATTGTGTTAGTTACATATTTTAATATATTCATTGTCATTCTAGAGAGATATAAGAACATATTTATATTTCCTAAATACAAATTTTTTATTTTCTAATAATACGCACTTCTGAATATGTCATATTTTAGTATGAGAATTGAAATGGCTAATAGTAACAATTTGTAGATGAATGACTTTTACATATTATGTTTAAATAATTTTGGAGGTAATATTTTTTAAAAAAACCTTTGAACTATTATTACTATTGAACCTTAAAGAATTTTCTTTACTGCAAAACTATACTTAAAGTACTTCTATCTCACTTTCCTATATTGCTCTCTTTGATTTCATATCCATTCTAGATAAAAGTAAGATATGATGGATCCAAATGGGTATAACTCCTTCACAACAGACATTTAGCATACTTTTGAGGACATGGTTGGAGTACAAATATAATTGAGAATACAATTACATTTTGGGGTACTGCCCATTCTACCATGCACTTCCCTTATGAGTAAGAATGCCTTTGACACTTGACGGTCCGATGGTGGTGATGTTTGCTTTGCTACCTAATCATCTAACATAATCTTTTACTTAATCTATTACCTGCCTTTATTTGATAATGGACGAAGGAAAAACTACGATATGTAGGCAATGCAGTAGGACTGACTCATCTATAATATTGTATGATAAACTTTTTGTTAGCATTGTGTATTTTGGAGGCAGTATGTAAATATGAAGTTATAAAACATTATCAAACTTTATGAATATTCTCAAGAAATAATTTGGATGAAATTCTATAGGAAATATATATATATATATATATATACACACACATATTCATGTTGCATCCAGATTTAGATATGATTCGTCAAAGAATAAAAGGAGATGTTGAGGTATCATGTGGTAAGTATTTGCACAAAGGATAGTCTAATAGATAAAAAAAATTTCTTAATAGAAATCATTGAATGAAATCTCAGTAGGAGGAAAACTTGGAAAAGGCCAAAGGAATATTTTAACTAGATAAATCTTCTACAATTGGCAAATTAAGACGTAAATAAATATACATGTGAATCTATTCTTACACCGTCTTCTTGATAACTTTATCGTGGCCATGGTTTTTTTTTAATGATAATAAATCAACATATTTGAATAGAATATATATATATATATATATATATATATATATATATATATATATATATATATATATACAAATATATTTTTCTTAGTCTATTTTTGCAGGATGTCACAAGGGGTGGATCACGAATGGACACGCTTAAATATCAAGTCTTTCCTTATCAAAATTTTCCTAGACCTACATTTTTATACTACCACACTTTATATAACAAGAAATTCCTTTTAATATGAGAAATCAGACTAGCTCGATAGAATGACAAGGCAAGTTCTCAACTACACCTTTTAGAAGAATTGAATAGAATTCAATTAAAATAATATGCAATCAAAGGAATGCTACTTGCAAAAGAGTGCATGGTGAGTACGATGTGATCATAGACGAGGAGTGGGAAGGTGAGCTCAGCATCTGCCATTGGTCGATTGAGACGGAAAGGCGCAGAACAATAAAGATCGGTATAAATACATAGGTGACATTCTAGGTGTAGTAGGTGTAAGGGTCCTCCTTTAGAAAATATTTTTCAAGTGTGTTTTGAAGAGATTGACAAAAGGGTGGATCCATCTCAAGATTAGACGAAGCCAGCAAGAAACCTAACTTTTTTTAGGTTGATTTTTTTATCTATATTAGCTTTAACCAGATTGAAAAATTCTCTAAAGATAACATGCGGAGCGTTGTTGGTAAATAATTAAGAGATATCCAACTACAAAAGACTCTCTTATACTCAAATTATTGAGAGCATAAAGATAATAATAATAAGTATGAGATTTGATTAATTACTCCTTGAATATTTTTGTATCTATAAGATTTGAGCTTGATAGGTGGTTAAACCTAATAATATAAATCGGTTATAGATTTATTTGTGTTATTTAGGTTTGATTACTACAATATATTATTTTTTTTAATGGTATTATTTTCTCTATATATTTTTCGAGCATGAGTAATTCAAGTATAAATGACATGAGATATGAGGTAAATAATAAAGTAGGTTCAAGAAAGTGTTTCTACTGACCCGAATTCAATTAAATTAGAAGATGTTCTTACATGAGCCTTGAAGGGTCTCTTGTTTGGTTCTCGCTTGGTGGATGTCGGTCTTCTCACATCCCTTTGGATTTCAGTCTTCAACGTGGAGTAGGAATTGTACCTGCAAAGATATTTTAATCTTAAAATCAATTTTCAGATATGAGATTTTTTTCTAGTAGAATAAGAAACGTATCTTCTTTCTAATTTTTTCATGTTATTTATATCAGTGAAAAGTAATTTTGATATAATTAATTTAATTTTTGATGATTTTCCATATTGTTGTTACTTATATTAAAAAACTAATACGATATAAAACATTTTACAAAATGAAAGAATGTTTAGTCCTGCTTTACTAAGAACATCTCAATTTATAATTTCAACTTATGTTTAATTGGAAACATCTCACCCAACAATTGTTGAGTAATGATCGCGATGTATAATACAGAAAATGTGAAAATATTGAATCATATTTGTTTCGAAGTCTGTGCTGAACATTTTTCAGAAGCGGAAAATATGGAAGAGATAAAAACAAATGCAGATTTTCATTTTGTTCCAGTGCTGTACATATCACCCACGTGGCAATTACATATCAATATGATGAAGATTTTTATTTCAAATTTAGTGCTGAAAAATGAATTGAAACACGAAAAGAGATTAAACTTATTAAATCTGATGCAAAATTTATTGTTTTCCGTAAATCTAAAAGTTAAACAGTAAAAGATAAGAACAAAGGTCCCTTTCCGAAAAACAGGGAACACATAAACCTCAACGAAATGCATCAATCCCTTTTTTCAATTTTGTTTTCAATTTGAATCCAACGCCGAAAATAATGTGAAAAGATAAACCTAACGTCATTATGAAATCTGATGCAAAAGGGAAAGAATTTTAATTTTTTATTGTTTTATAATCCGAAGCATAGGAAAAAAGTCAAAAACGAAACCAGTTGTGCGAGAATTAAACATTTCAACCTTCTTATCGTTTTAAAATCTGCACAATAATTTAAAATTTTCTATTAAAATTTATCTATGTTTCAAATTCTAAACTATTCCAACACTAATCAACATATAAAAATCAATAAAAATATAAATAAATCTAATATGCAAATTTTATACTCTAAAATCATACACAAATTATTTACGTTTTCAACAATCTTTCAAAACATTATTAAAATAATTAATTAAAAAATAAATATAATTTTATCATCATCAAAATATAACATCATAAACCCTAAATTCTTTACGAATAACTGTCTTATACATTACTATTACTAATAGTATATCTCTTGTTTTGTTTCTAAAAGATTGAAAACACAGAAATACATAAAAAGAAAAGTCCATTGACTAAAAACGAAGCTAAACAATTAGGTTTTCACTTAGTGTGTAATTGTTAACTCCTTGCGACAAAGTGGACAATTAGGTTTTCCAAGACGCAACCAAGAGTTGATGCAATGCAAATGAAACTGATGAAGACACACTCCAAAGGGTTGAACTAACTCACCATTCTTAAACTCTTCCATGCAAATAGAACAATGACTTTCATGATCCCCTTTAAAGCACAGAACAGGAGGCAAGGCTCTCATGGCCACACTAAGCATGTGTGCTTGGGAGACCAAAAAAAGGTTCAGATTTTGTGAAGATGGTGGTTCTCTTTCACTCCTCACTCCTTCAACCACACTGTGATTCTCTCTGGGGTCAGCTTCAATGTCTCTTATTGCTGTTCTTTCAAACTCTCTCCTTCGTCTCAGAACTTCTATCGCATACCATAACACCAATCCCACTGAAAAAACCCAAAATATCACAAATCTGTTTAGGCCACCATACATTACTGTATAAAGAATCAGCATGTACCCTGCAAATAGCAGCAACATCGCCTCAACGAAAAGCCACTGCAACATTCTGGAGAAATAGATGGAACACAAAACAAACTCACTTTGTTTAGATTATGAGTTTCTTTAGGTTTAGGGTTTATATTTCTTTAATTTCAAGATAAAGTCGTTATTTTCCTGTTCCTATATATCTTTTTCAGTGTTATGCGTTTTCTAACAATATTTATATATTATATTCTCATCAAAATTATAACTGAATGTTATTATTGTACATATATAAAAAAAATGTTTTAGTAATTTAAAATTTCAAAATATCTAAAACAAAAATTAAACTGAAGGTGTGGTGTTATTAAGAAATGTTTTAATATGATAAAATATATAATGAGATATTTTTTATAATATTCTAACGGAATAACTACTTTGACTCTCGTATTTCTCGGAACGAAAATAAGAGTGGAATATATGTAAATATGTGTATTTAGATATTTGGAAAAGAAGAAGGAAAATTATTTATTTTGAGAGCTTAAAATTTATTATTTCTGACGATGAATGATTTATATTAATATTATGGTCCAAAAATTATAAGTAAATTAAAGTTGAAAATTTTTAAAAATATTTGTATTACGGAAACAACAAAAAATTTCTTCCCAATTCACAACATAATTTTGTAGTAAAATTTGTAAAACTACTTCTGTGATTTCAAATAAAAAAGAATACACTGAGTAATCAAATATGGTGGCTGCTAATGAATGAAATAAATAAAAATATCGATCCTATGCTATAAGTTAGAATCTATAGCAGGAAACCTTAAGCTCATTTTCAATTAGACACTCTGTTTTTATGTTATTTCATCTAAACTGAACATTTTAAAAAATAAATTAAATAATATAAAAAATGTAAACGCGTGTTATAATTTCTTATTAGTTATTTTTCTTCTAACTAATTTCTTACTTTTCAAATAAATTTGAATTTTTCTTTACATACTTAATATTTTTTTATTAGATAACCTTCCTTCTTTTAGTGATCATTTTATTTTTATTTATTTATTGAAATACTTGGCAAGTCTAGTAAGAACTCAACTTCCTGCATCAATAAAATTTCTGAATCATTAATTTCAATAGATTTTTGGGGATATATTTCTACATTAAGAAAAACTCATATCAAAATGAATGAAAATGTAATTCTCAATTGAAAAATATAGAGAAAATAATATCAAATTAAAAAATGATATAATATTTAATATACATTTTTGTGCTTATATAATTAAGAAAAATTATACTTTTACACAACTTTTCATAGACATTTGCTTTATTCCATAAAATATTATATAATAATAAAATAATAATTTATTTCAATTTTAAATTATTATATTTTACTATAAGTAGTGTCAAAATATCATAATCTTATAACTAAAGTAGTGTCAAAATATCATAATCTTATAACTAACAATGTATACATCCAAATAACGGATATTAATCTAATCTACAGTTGATATCTATTATTAGACTTAACAACTTATATGGGTCTAAATATCTATAATTACAGTTTCATTTTATTCACTTAATTTTATATCTTCTCATTTAATATTTATAATCTTATGTGTCTATATTTACTCAGTTAATAAATCTTTGAATCTCTATTCAAAACACTATCATAAAAAAATTGAGATAAACATTTTAAAGGTCTCAACAATCTAAATCCGTATGAAATGTAGGAAGAAACAAGCGATTCCATTTTTTTAATTATTCTTCCTTACAATTTTATTAACATAATTAGTATCAATTTAATAACAATAACAATATTGAATCATTTTCTAGTTATAGGAATGTGATATTGAATAATATAAATAAAAAAGGTTAAAATCTCATCATTGTTATTCTCATTATTTTTATTGTTATCATTAGTATCCTCATCATTATTTTCAATGTCATCTTTATGATCATCTTTTTCAGTGACATTCTTGTTCAAAAGCATATGTGAACTTCAAATTTCAAAACATTCATCATTTCACACTTTGATTGAGATACAAAACACTTTAATCAATTAATGAACTTAATTTAATTAAGTAACACCTTAAAAGGTTGGTAAAAGTCATCACTTATCATTTAAAAGCAATACTTTGTGGATTTTAACCTCTTTTCTCATTGTCCATTCTTCCTCAAATATTACAAAATTGTAAAAGTGAATTTCCTTGAACTAATGTCTCTCAAAATTGTAATCATTATTATGATCTTTATGATTATTGTCATCATCATTGTCATTCTCATAATTTTCATTATCATCTTCATTACTATAGTTGTTATCATTATCTTCTTCGTCATCATCATTATCATTATCTTGACATTCTTGATCAAAAGCATATGTGAGCTTCAAATTTCAAAGCCCTCATAATTTTTCACATCACATTACATGAGATACAAAACACTTTAATCAATCAATCAACTTAATTTAATTATGTAACATCTTAAAGGTATGTAAAATCATCACTAATCATTTAATGCAATACCTTGTCAAGTTCAACCTCTTGTATTGACAATTCTTCCTAGAATGAAATGGAATTGTCAAAGTGCACCTTCTCAAACTAATGTCCCTCCAAATCAATCAACATAATTCAATCAAGTAAAATTTCAAAAGATAGATAAAATCATCACTCATTTTTAATGTAATACCTTAGGGAGTTCATCAACCTCTTATTCCGTTATTCATTCTCCTTCAACATGAGATGGAATTGTCAAAGTTGACCTCCTTAAACTTGTTTGCCCTTCCAAATCATCTAGTTTTCCTTTCTTTATCATTTGGTTTTCTTGTTCAGTTGATATTTTTTAAAACTAAGTTGTTCATTTTCCTCCTAGATTTATAAATGGTTAATAAGTAGCATGTATAATAGATTATTTTGAAATTGACAAAGTTTACAAAGCTTTTAAAAAAGGTAACTACTAACTTTTATATCTTCAGGAGGTCTCACTACTAGCTTTTCATTATTTCATTCTTCTTGATATTTTTCTTCTTTTACATTTTTTTCTTTTTAGTTTTCTTCTTCATCTTGATCTTCTTCCTATGTATCTTCAACTTTTTAATCGTCTTCTTCTTCTTGATCTATATTTTGTATACCACTTCTCTTAGATTAAAAATGTGTACATGCTTCAAATTTCGAAACACTTATAATTTCTTACCATAGTTAGAGATATAAATTTTATCGATCAATAAATATCATATTCAATTTGTACAACATCTCAAAGGAATAGGCAAAATCATCACTCATCATTTAAGGCATTCCCTTGTCAAGTTAAAGTTTTTGTTTCATTGTACTTTTTTCTTCAAACAATAAAGACTTGTAAAAGTTAATATTCTTAAAATCTAGAAATTCTCAAACACCCAAAATCTACTTGAAATTTAATTCCCATAAAATCAATTTCTCAACTACTAGAGTAATGTTATCAGAAAGTTGAAAATCCATTTAAAATGTGAAATAACATTATCCTTATTGTTAAATTCTCAAGTGTGAACAATATTATCACCTAAAAACCTACTTGAATTCAATACCCAAAAAGCTTTCTAATATAAACAATATCACCCAAATTCGAAAACCCACTTTGAATTTAATCCTAAAACATCAAATTTTAGTGAAATTTTAAAAAAATAATAATTAAAAAAATATAAAAAAATTCAGAATTCAACTATCGAAAATCAAATTTCAACAAATTTTTCAACATTGATACGTTCAAATTTAACTCCACGGGAATCAAATTGTCAAGAACATCAAACAAGCCTATTATGATAAGTAATATTAGGATACGTTAATATGTGGAAATTTTTTCGAAATAGGTTTATGTCGAAAACACTGATGTTTTTTTAATTATTTTATTTAATTCCCAAAAATATATTATTATGCAATTTAAAAATTTAAATAGAAAAAATGTTTTAATAAAAACTTATAGTTACTTTCCCATGAAGTGACGTTGGAAAACAAGAAGTCATGCATGTCTTTGTCATGATTAATATCGTTGAAGCTTTTAGTGTCATTAGATGCTTTTGATTTCATTTCTTTTGGTCCTCACTTATTCATTATTGTTTGCTTTCATTGTCAGGAGGATAGAGGGACAATCGTGACAATCTTGAATTGTAGCAAAAAGAAAAAACCAAAAGGATATTTTTGGAGAGATTGATTCATTCTCGCATTAAGCAGCTTAATTAATTCCTAAAATAGTAAATGGTTATAGATAATTTTAGCTAAATGACAATTTGTGTTTGTATTGTAATAGGCTATTTCAGAGTTGTTGTAAAAGCCTGCAAATCTCTACATTAACTATAAAAATTTTAAAAATAAATAGTTCATTTAAAGATTCGAAACTAAAACAATATTTAGATTTCAGATTTCATTTCTGAAATTAGCTACATAAAAAACTGATACTATTTTTTTCTCCAAAAAAATTAACCTTGTAATATATATATATATATATATATGTATATATATACATATATATATATATATATATGTATATATATATATATATATATATATATATATATATATATATATGTATATATATATATATATATATATATATGTATATATATACATATATATATATATACATGTATATATATATATATGTATATATATATGTATGTATGAGGAACAGAAACCAACCGAGTGGTATCAGAGCCTAATTGATATCTAGCTGAGTTCATTTCTTTTAAAATACCGGGTGCATTATATGAATTTAAAGTGAGTAGAGAGAGATCTTCCTAAATCATGAACACACCATCCACCTCCTCAGAAACCCCTATCAGTCTTTTTTCGAAGATTAGTATCCCAGACTCCTGTAAAAAGACCCTTTCCTCTAAAATAGGAAACCTTATAGAATATCAGCATATCCCAGAAGAATCTCAAATCGACCATGCTTTACCACCACTTCTAAGCCCATATAATGTTTTTCGACGAAATAAATCAGAATTCCCATGGATCTCTTCCATCAAGAAGTTGATCTCTACACCACGAAAAGGAAGCCGGGAATACATCCAAAGTTCCCGAATGGACCAGGTGGCACTTCATGCTACTAGTGCAGAACAGTACGTAGATCTAGAAATAAGCAAAGAGGTTATAAAGCAATGGATAGCTCTAGACTACGTGGCCCTTCACCTTGGAGCAGTCAGACTGATGTTGACCCTCCACGGAAGAAAAGGACTCCCAGTAACTGCCAGAGTCACACTGCTGGACTCCACCTATCAACAGTATGAACAAGCTGTGATAGGGACGGTACTAACCACACTCAACGCTGGAAGTGCAGTCCTTACCATTTTCCCAAACTTTAATGTTCAGTTGAAAGACCCCACTCTTCCCAACAGATTCAAGGTACAAGTACAACTTGTAGGAGCACCACAGGAAGAGACCG
>Ga0209700_108175_pt1 | contig 13740 bp, 6 predicted proteins | sample SiratroredBW_FD_187528 | JGI IMG/M metagenome (GOLD analysis project Ga0209700, IMG submission 187528) | Root nodule microbial communities of legume samples collected from California, USA - Siratro red BW (SPAdes) (version 2) | ecosystem: Host-associated > Plants > Roots > Nodule | place: USA... | reverse complement strand
AGTTCCGAAACAAATTCATCAGGTAGAACAATATTCTCTGCTTTAATGTCTTCAAGTAGCTTGTGATATTCATTGATTTGAATCTTGATATCCTTGTCCTCTATCATCTCCCAGCGGTAGTACTTTCCGATAACGAATCTTTGTCGGACGACATCTTCGGCAGTGTATTTGAGAATAAGAGAATCCCAAATTTCCTTTGCTTCCTTGTAGGAGCAATACACATCGAACAGATCGTTAGATAACGCACTGAGCATGGTGTGACGACATACCTTATTTGCATGAATCCAATCTTCAATTTGCTTCGCAGGAGTACTGGTGTCTGGTTTGGACGTCGTAAGTGCAGAAGTAACTCCGTACATGTCTAACAGGGTAGACACGCGTTCCTGCCAGCGTCGGAAGTTTTGGCCTGAGAAGACTTCAATCTTCGAAACATCCGGAAACGGATTCGCAAAGATGGTTGACGTTCCGGAAGCACCGTTTGACATATCCGGCACAGTGCTGTTGATCTCCACACCATCAGCCATAAGTCCTTAAGATTGTTGTAAAGACGGTTGAAAAATTAATAAACTAACTTCCAGAGGCGTGATAAAATATCACTGTCCTTAAGGACTTATCCGCGATAAATGCGCAAGTCCCCCAGGATACAACAGGAACTTCTCAGTTGAAAACTGAGGATCTTAGCAAGTTTGCTCTTTAGAGTAAAAATACCCAAGATCTCTAAAGAAGAAAATAAGAGAAAGAGAGAGAAAGGAGAAGAGGAGAGGAAGTGATGTTGAGTTGTGTGATTTTCGGAATAGGGGAGGTCTCCTATTTATAGGAGTTGGAAGTGAGAGGTTTTGGGCTTTGAAGGAGTAATGCAAAACGGCCTCCACCATCCATGCCCAAGTGATTGCTCCCAACGTTCAAAATGTGGCAAAGATCATGACTCCACGTTTGAAGCTTCCGAAACTGCATCCGAAAAAAATCTCAAACGGCGCTAACAGGTTGTGCATTAGGTTATTAGATATTTCTCCTTCTTGTTATTTCGGGGTCAGGTTCTAAGGCATTCGATAGAAGTAAGGCAGGGAAGAAGGAGGTTGGGGGTTGGTAGATGTTCTGAGGGGCAGGAACGTGACTCTGGAGGTGCAATGGGAGAGCGCAAGAGAGAAAGGTGATGGTGGCAGGGAGGTATGTGGAGTGAGGTTTTGTGAGAGTGATGGCAGAGGGAGACGTCGGATCTGGGGGTGTAGTGGGAGAGTGAGGCAACGTAGGGATGGAAAGTGTGGTGGCTGGCTTGCCTGGTGACTGAGAGTGATGGTTATTACGGCTAGTGGAAGTGCGTGGGGTAGAGAGGGAGAAAATGGGGAGGCATTGTGGTTGTTGTGGAACGGTTAAGAGAGGTGGAGAAGCGCAGGGTACAACGAGGCATTGGGTGGTTGAAAAAGATTGGTGGGTTAGGAGGCTTAAGAGGGTGACTTAGTGTAGGTGCTGGTTTGAGAGGTGTGGGCTGGAGGTTAGCTTGCAGGGGTGGTGCTTTTGGTGATGACGCTGGCGAGACATGAAGGCAGGGAGGAAGAGATTGGGAGTGTATGGAGGTGATGGTAGGGCTGTACCCAGGTGACGTGGGGTTGTAAGCAGGGGATGTAGGGGCTATATGATGGGGAAATCAGGCTGACGTCATTGCATGGCACTGTTAACCTCGTTGCTGCCATTGTTGAGTGAGCGAGTGAGTTGAGAATGGTGGAGGCCTGCGTGAGAAAGGAAGGTGGGGACTCATGATAGTGGTTGGAGCGTCTCGCGTGGGTTGTTGGAGGTTAGGGTGGAGATGACAGCGAAGACGGTGGTTGTTGGAAGGCTATGGAGCATGGCATTGGGTTTAGAGGTGCAGGGGAGGGTGACGCATGGATTCTTTTAAAGTTAGGAAGGTAGAGGTTGAAGAAGAAGGGTCGAATGGACGAGGCAGTGCTGTCATAATCTCAGTGGAGGAGACGGAGGTGGTTGGGCACATGATTCAGCAACAAAGAGAGTTGGAAGCTGGCTAGGTGGAGGGTAAACATGGTGTAACAATCTATGATGTACATGTCTAATGAAATGATGAAATGCAGAAAAGGTATTTCGCAACGTAATCACGCAAAAGAAAAGAAAAAAAAAGAAAACTTGATACCTTGCCTTTAACTCCTGTAACTTGCACCTCTGGTCTGCTCCTTGTGATTGTTTCTTGTGTGGAATTCCCGAACCCGAGAGGAAGAGTCTGGGATGACAATGGTTGTGCAGATAAAGTAGCTGTGTGTCTCCAAAGTGAAGTTGTAGAGTTTCCTCCGCTCAGCCAATGTTATCTGTCCTGTGTTAATCCCTCCAGAGCCAAGTGTCCGTTAGCGTGCCCAGAGTGAGAAAGGCGCATAACGACAAAAAGGAATATTTGCTCCGAAAATTTTTTGTGCTGCAGAGGAGACCAAAGTAGCTTTTTACAGGGAGACAAAACCGTTTTTGTCGGGTGGAAGATGGTGGAGCAGGGACTTTCATACTGCGAAATGCATTTTTGTCGCATTTGATGATACCCCAGCATAGTGGGCTGTGAGGAGTAGTGTTAAAACACTAACTTGGAGGCCCAATAGGTGCTTACGAAAAAGAAGAGTGCGGGAAGCAATAAACTCAAATTTCATTCTCCAGCCAAAGTAAAACTTATGTTTACATTTTTTCTAACAAGATAAAAAAACCCAAATTGTGTCTCTTTTTTTTCTTTTAAAAATAAGACAAAAATGATGGCAGGCAAATTATATATATATATTTTTTTTTTTTTGAAAATAAGAGAAAAATAAATCTAAGCAAATAAATAGATTTAAAGATGAATTTTGAGTGATTTTTTTTTCTAATTGATAAAAACACATATTTTTAAAAAAATCTAATTTAATAACTTTTTTTTTGAATTTTCTTTAAAAATAATTAAGAATATTTTTTCATTTTTTTTTGAAATAAATTTTATTCATCCGGACAAAATTAAGTGTTGACAATAATTTTAAAGTGGAACCGTGAAAATAAAATTGTGTATCATAAGTTTAAATACAAAATAAAATAAACTAAATATTTTTTAATAATATCTAATAATAATATAATAAAAAAATTTAATAGTATATAATTATTATTATTTTATAAACATTGAAAAAAAATATTAGTTATATTCTTGTAAGAAAATAATTTTATTATATAATATTTTATATTAATGAGTAATTATTTGTAATATATATATTTTGTTATTTTTAAATAAATTGTTTGCGACTAACAAATAATATATTAATAGTGATAAATTTATATTTATCACTGTTAATTAAATTATCATACAATAAAAAAGAATGCTAACTTGTGAAAAAATAATCATAAATTTAAAATTAAAATAATATAAATTTAATAATTTTTCCTAATATAGATAATACATTTTATTGTTGAAAAATTTTAACACCTTAATTAATAATTTGTTATTAGTAATAAACAACCGTTATCTCTAAATATTTAACAAATTTTATATTAATTATATTTATTATAAAAAAATAATTTTATTATATATTCTTTTTAGTAATTCTAATTTTTTAATATGAATATTGTGACATATTTTTAATTTTTTTCATTATTATAAATAATATTGTAATAAATAAAAAAATATTCACTAATAATTTACAAATAATATATAAACAGCGGACAAAATTTATGTTTCTTATAATGAATGTTATAGATTATCTATTTTTTAAAAAATCATCTACTAAACTAGATTTCATATTTTAAATATTATATAATAAAATCAAATTTTCGATTTATGCATTTTTAAACATTACTAAATGTATAATGCATAATTTATAAGAAAATAATAAATCGCTTGAATAAAATATAATATTTAATATATTTTATTTACTTTAAATATAAAATCGTAAAAGTTAACTTGCTTAATTTTAATAAAAATATGAATATTTTTAAAAAATATAATAAATTATAAACAATTAATTTATTTTAATAGATTTTATACATCTACATAAATTATTATAACCCACAAGTATTACATTTTAATAAAAAAAATTGTAAAGGTTTGCGTGTTAACTATTTACTATTATCACATTCACAAATAAAAATATTTTTGAGTAGTTACAAAATACATTTTTTTAGTATTTTTATGTTAAATGTATTATTATTTTTTATTGTATTAGTATTACAATATTATATAATTATAATAGATTAAATTTTTTCCATAGAAGAGTATCACTCATCTAACGGTGAAGAATGAACGGGTTTTTAGAACCGTTAGATATAGGGCATCAAAACAAAGCCTCTATCCCCTTTTATAGCTGCTTGCGGCGCATCATCTTCTTTCTTCCGAAAACCCTAACAAAACAGACGGAGGAGCAGAGCGTGACCGGAGGAAGAAGATGGTGCAGCGTCTCACCTATCGTAAGCGGCACAGTTATGCCACCAAGTCCAACCAACACAGGGTTGTCAAGACCCCTGGTAATTCATCCCATTCGGAACATTTCATTCTCTGATTATGCTTTTGATTCAAACATTTTATTTTCTATTTCAATTCGATTCTAATGGTTCTGTGTTCGGCGTTGTGGATATAATGTAGGTGGGAAACTCGTCTATCAGACCACCAAGAAGAGGGCTAGCGGACCAAAGTGCCCCGTCACCGGCAAGAGGATTCAGGGGGTGTGCTTTCTGTTTAACTTTCTATTATTTTTGGGTGTTGTGTAGTTTTCAGGTTCTGTTATTGACTTATTTTGTTTCACGTTTTTTTCTCTCTCTCCATATGAACATTGTTAATGATGGCTTATTAGATTCAAGCCTGCTGGTGTGTATAATGGGAACTAAAAGACGAAATATTGAGCATTAGTGCGTATGGGAGAAGGGTGGAGCTTCTAAATGATAGTAGTTTGGATTTTTATTTTTGTGTAATTGGCATCCGATAGCTCAGCCTTTTGGGTATTATAATGTTATAGGCATTCAATGTTTGCCCAGAGTGGTTTATGTTTTTTTCTTTAAAATTTGTTTATATTAAAGCTTTATGTTCACTATGTTTTACCTTCCAAGCTTGTCAACAAGGTTATGAATGTTTTAGGGTGTCTGAAATCTTGTAAGATTGGCGTGCATAGGTAAGTGGGGATAAGCTGAAACGTACCTTGTAAAGAGTATATAGTTTGTGTATTAATATTTTCTTTTTGTAATTTAATTGGTGAAATGTGGAATGATGCGTGGTTTAGTCTCAGTCTTGTTTGTTGGCATTCAGTGGATATATGATACTGATGGGTTTGTACGATGTATAATTTTCTTTAGTGATAGTTCTATTTAAGTATATCTAAGTTTCATTAGATTACCGGATGTTTTTTTTTTGTATTATAGAGGTATATTATGTTTCTTGTGTTTAGATTAAATAGAATAACTTTTCTAAATCTGATGTTTGCCTGATAATTGCAGATTCCACACTTGAGGCCTGCAGAGTACAAAAGGTCGAGGTTACATAGAAACCGCAGGACTGTAAACCGTGCATATGGTGGAGTTTTGTCTGGAAGTGCTGTCAGGGAGAGGTTTGTCGTACTCAACTGTTAACAGCTAGTTATATTTAGAAGACCTTTTGTGATTTAATTGTTTGGTCTAAGTTAGTTTTTACCTTGCTTATACGTGTCTCTGATTCCACAGGATTATCCGAGCTTTCTTAGTTGAAGAGCAGAAGATTGTGAAGAAGGTCTTGAAGATCCAGAAGGCCAAGGAAAAGCAGGCCTTGAAGGCTTAAATTTGGACAGCAAAATGAGCACATCTTTTTGGAGGACTGTTAGGTTTGAGTGGTTATAGTAAATCACAAATTTTATTAGAGTTATTATGTTAATCGTGTTTTCATTATTTGGTTTGACTTGGACTCATTCTAGAGCAATTGTTAACTTTGTCGACAATGCCATTGTGATACAGTTTTGTTTGTCTCAAAATTTATCTTCACGGTTTCTGTTTACCATGTTTCTACAATCGGACTTTGATATTCTACTCGAATTGTTATACATCTCAATTCTGACTGCTTCTCTGGTGGTATTCAGCAATTAAAATGTTTAATTTCTGCTAGCAACAATATTTCCATGATGTTGGTAATGGGTGAAGGTTCGTGTTGCAGTTGGTTGCTTGCGAATTATTCTATTGAAAAGATAAAAAAATACATTCTTTAAAATTAGTTCAGTTAACTTTCTAAGCACCATATTGGATTGTTTAACCCAAACACGTTCCTTGAATAATGTGTATACTTGTTCTTGTCTCAATTTATAGGTAACCTTAGTTTCATCAATTCATGTATCTTCCTTCAGCAGAATACCAATAATGACAATAATGTGCTTTTCATAAAAAATAGTTGGCCTAAAACATAGTTGGGGCATTAGTTATGGCGGGTTTTAAAGCTTGTTGATGTTCTTAACAATGCCTATTGACTAATACTTGCTAGAAAATCGCCTGCTTTTGTGATTGGAAACTGGTACCGTTTTGTGATCACGGAGGAATAGCCTTTTTTTGTTTGTGGAATCTTCCTTTACGCATTTGTTTAGTTCATGCCGTGAAGTGTGCTAGTGCATAGCAAAACCTGTTAAAAGTGGATGCAGAAGCACTAAATGAATAGCGGATAAAAGAGTAGTTCTTCCGTTTGTATTTTTGGTTATTGTCTCTGCCATTATCATCCGAAGCAATGACTTGGTGGTTTTTTTCATTGTTTATATATTTTAAAAACAGTTTAGACATTCGAAGGCCTCCTCAGATTTTATGTTTTGGGTTGAGTTTCAAAAAGAGCAACTCCCCCATTAGAAATGGATAATCAGCCGAAGAAACTTATGATGCTAGCCAAAGTTTACCTTCAGAGATCTATATCTCTACGGTCCAAGACCACATACAATTCTTGATAGGTAGCAAAAATACAATTATCGGTTGATCGACAAATTTAAAGGAACGAAAAGAACATACATAATGAAGACAACAAAAACTTTAGTTATCTGTTTTCAAGGTTGTCTAATGGAGATCGTTGCATTTTCGTTAATATAGGCAGTGTATGTTTCAATCACATTGTCAGAGCACATGCCTATATATATATATATATATATATATATATATATATATATATATATATTAAAACTTTAAAATATACAGAGGTTTTTTGTGTATATTTTTAAGTTTTAAAAATTTTAAATAAGGTTATCTGAAAATAATTTTTAAAATTTAAACTAAAATAAAAGTTTTATATTAAAGTATTTTTCATATGAAATCGAATTTTAAATATTTTTTCAACTGTTAACCTTTTTCTTATCAATTACTTAATTTTAGTTATTTATTTTTAAAAATTCATATAAAAATTACTAATAATGATTAATGAGTACGGATATGATGATGCTTAATCTAAATAAAATATTGTTGTCCATACTCCCGCAGCACAGTAGCTGCGAAATGACCAAGTTTTGGCATGGCTAGTTGAATTAGCCATTGCATCCAAACATAGCTAGGATTGTGAATTGAATAAGGAAAACCACTTATGCCACTGTGCTGGGCATGCCCACTTCTTTTATTTCCTAGAAATTACTTTTCTTTACTTTTGTATAAATTGATTATAAATATATAAAATAAAATTATTCCTATTATTATTAAAAGTTATGTTATATAATATTTTTATTATAATAGTGTTATTTTAATTAAAAATATTTAAGTATTTTTAAGATGTACTTGGAGTTTTGTTAATGTAATTTAAAAGAGCAAATCATAAATTGATATAAATCATGATAAATATTTTAAATTGAATATCAAAGTACGAACCTCACAAATAAATATTCTATTTAGATACAAATTATAAAAGCTACTAGTTGGTCAAATCATTAACATAAACACTTAATAGGTAAATTGAGGACGGCTGCACCTCCATAAACATATCAAATTCACTATTATGTCTTTAATACAAAATTATCTCTTAAAATTTTTATATTCTGAATTCTACAATTTGATATATAATTTTTTTATATCAAGTTGTAGAATCTGATATATAATTTTATTTTTATATATATCAGATTATATAATCCAAAATAAAAATATATATTTTTAATTGTATAATTCAGTATACAAAATTTTTATATTAGATTATACCATCCGTAGTGTTAAAAAAATTGTAAACAATTCTATATATAGAATTATATAACCAACACAATTCAATATATAAAATTATATATCAAATTGTATAATCTAATAAAAATATTTTCAGTATTTATTTTAAAAAGATATGGAGATGTATGATGAAGTCATGGAGGTGCAAGAAGAACACGTTTAAATAAGCGTTGAGCGTATTCAACTGTGAGATAAATGAAAATTTGAAAATTATCATCAGATTAAATAATTTAGAAATCATTTTTTATAAAACAAAAACTTTGTAAATGGAAAATTCGATATCTTTATAATCGTACAATTTAAAAAAATTATTAAAAAATAATTTCTAAATTATATAATCTAAAAGACTTTTTTAAATTCATCCATGGGTTTAGGTATAAACACAAGAGTGGTGCGATGGCAACAGGGCGCCAACTATAGCAAGAGGTGGCGGCAACAAAGGGCCAGTTTAGTCTTTTGACGTCAATAGGAGTGCACATGAAAACTATGGGGTGAATAAAAAAGTGGTCTGCTTTGAGATGATTTATTCTTAAACGTCTTATGCGCTTGTACTTTTTATTTACTTTTTTTTTTTTCTTATACATAATACCCCTAAATTGAAGATTTTATTTTTTCTTAATACTAAAAAAATGGTGAATCCTCACATGGGGTTGAAGTTGCACTACAATGTTTTCACGGTAGACAATTAAATTTAAGAGTTCGACACCGCAAAATTTCTATATTTTTTAACCAAATCCTACAAAACTATTTTTAAACACGTTTTAAACATATAAAACACTCCCCCTGTTTTATTCCACTGTGAACAAAATATTCGAAATATATAAATCAAAATATACATTTTTATTTTTAACTTTTATATATATAGGCCCTTTTTTTTTTTTACTCATAATTAGACCGACTCCTTTTAGCAAAAACAAGTAAACACTGAATTAGTAGCCCAAAAGTAAGCAAGTGAAGACCACATGAAGAAGTTACAAAAATTATTACCAAGAAATAAAAATTAAGAGACTACCATAAACACTACCAGAAAAAGATTGTTTAGATACCAATATTTAACTACCAAATAAAATAGTTACTAATTGTGACCCAAATAGTCACCATATTATAGTTTGGTTGTTAAATAACTACAAAATATAATTAATGATTGAATTTAGTGACAAATTAAATCAAATAATTGGTATGTAACATTAGCTACCAAGGTTTTAGTGACCTATACCATTAGATTCTAAATTAGTCTTTAACTTAATTAGATATCAATTTAGAATCTAATGGCAAAGGTCACTAAAACTTTGGTATCTAATGTTAGATACAAATTATTTAACTTAATTGGTCACTAAATTCAATCATTACTTCTATTTTGTAGTTATTTAGCAACCAAAATTTAATTTGATAACTATTTTAGTCACAATTAGCAACAATTTCATTTGATAGCTAAATATTAGTATCTAAATAACTTTTTTGCTTGTAGTGAAAAGAAGAGTACTGTAGTTTTAATGTAGGATTTTGATACTTTCACATACAATAAAATTTTCCCACCATTTTACAATCATCATTTTATCTTTTATTTTTTTCTTTATAAATAATAAATTTTATTTTTTTAATGATTATAATATCTTTAAAAATATTATTACATGATTATTACAGTTAAAATATTATTTTTCTTTAATATGATCGGGTAGTTAGTATATACAATGAGGATAATTTTAAAAGATTCTAATCATACACTTTAGTAACTATTTTCATTATTTTTATTACAAATATCTTGGAGAGTATAATAAGCAATTAGATATTCGGACATTGACGGAGAAAACTCCACTCAATGCTTCAGTTAAAATGGCGTGTTAAAGTCATAGTGTATAAGTGTCTCATTTGGTTTCTTTTTCATTCTGGTTTTGGAACTCCCAGATCTGTCAAATCTCTATTCCATTGACATTTGAGTTCACATAAACAGTTGCAAAGTTTGAAAAAGTTTCAAAACATATAATACTAATAAAAAAATTCCTGCGTGCTAATGTAAATTGAACAGAAATCTAAGCTAAAAAGTCAAACTCAGTAGTTACTACCAACTAGAAGGAAAAAAAAAAAAAAAAAAAAAAAGCTTCTAATTTGTTTAAAATAATGCACTAAGTATTGCACTTAGTTGTGGAAAAACTAGATGACACATCACAAGGAAAAGAGGATGTATCCCAAAGCAGATTTGACTTCCATGCATCACCAAATGGCATGCCACTGAATGGAAATCCAATGGATCTTACTGTTTCCAACTCTAGGCCTAACTCTTGGTCCTCCACACGAGGCATATTCACATTAGGAGCCTTTACCAATGCATTAATATTATCATATTGTGGCTCACCAAATGTGGTTTGCATCTCACGTAGAAATGGTAAAGGGTAGCCACTATAGTGCTCTTGCAACGCACCAAAGCTTGTAGTTGTATTGGTATGATCCTCTGAAGTCTTGTTGAAGTCTCCAAGCACTGAGGATGACATGTTCAGCAACATGGAAGAAACGTCCATTGCAGATTTAGCACTAGTATTACCATCTGACGTTTCAAAAGGAGATGAGAATAGAAAGCTTGTGCTTAGGTCTCCATTATTTGAAATGGGAAAATGATCAAAGGCTTTGTAAAGCAATGGGTTGATGATGGATTTGTATGAGGCAGCATCAAAGGGACAAAGTGTTCTACTACTATTAGGGGTTAAAGGTGGTGCATCATTGTAGTTTTTAGCACAGTACTGGCTGGCTAAGGTGGTTTTCTTTGTAAATGATATGTCTGAACAAAACTGGGTGCTCTCTTGATCTTTGGTTAGGATGTGACCAGAGGTTCTTGTTTCAGGGAGGGAAGAGACCCAAGAGTGAGATAAAGCTCTTTGAGCTGTAGAATTGGTTTTCTTGAATATCCTGCAGATAGCCCATGATTCCTGCATGTTCAACAACAAGTTAAAGCAATCATCAGTAAATGATGATATATTAACAAACACTCAAAAAAGTTGAAACACCTAACAAAGAGTCTAAGAAAATAGATTTTGTTACTTACATTAGCAGGAATGGTCTTGTCTACGTACTTTGTGGATAGTGAGTCTGTGAGAGAAGGTAGCCTGAACTCATGCATCATCCAATCAGTTTTCACTCCTTTGGCTGCTCTACCCTTATAGAACACTAGAGATTTCTTCAGACCAATGCACTTGGAACCTTCTGAGGAGTAGATAGGCCTATCAGTCCCTGTAGCTTTCCAGAACCCAGCTCCAGTTACCCTATTAGGCCTTGCACTGTTTCTGTATTTTCTATCCCTGGGACAGTAGAAATACCACTCTTTCTCTCCTGTGGTGGCCAACTCTGCACACATTAGAATAAAGCAAAACTGTTATATTTAGTTATATACTACGTACCCTTAGGGATCTTTAACTAATAACAAGTGAAAAAAGTGCATGAATGTGTACAAGGAGCCAAGCTTTTAGTCGAAGAAGTTCTATATATATATGAACAAGAAGAGATATTGATCATACTTGGAAGATCCCAAGGGTCATATTTATAGATATCAAGCTGCTTGATGAGCTCAATAGTCAAAGGGCGTTGCTGGATCTTCCTCTTGAGGTAAAACCCTACAAGCTCCTCATCAGTTGGATGAAACCTGAACCCAGGTAGCATAACTTCATCAAGTTTCTCAGCATCATTGTTTATCTCTTCCATCATATCTCAACCTATTTTCTTTCAACCCTCTTAATATGGAAAAAGAGAGAGAGATCCGTTGTTGTCTCCTCAAGATTATCAACCAACAACGAACAAATAAAACCGTGGAAACTGGTTTCAAGTAGATGGGCTAAAAGGTATTGAAGAACTGCAAGAACCCTAGAAGAGGTGGTAATGGTGAGAAGTATATATTGATAGTTGAAAGACAAAGAAGAAGATGAAGAAGCTAAGAGTGAGAGAGAGAGAGAGAGAGAGTGTAGTTAAGTTGAAGTGATTATATGCTTCCTGAGAAGGGGTCTGCCTCCGAAGGTTCAGCCGTTTTTTCTGGTGACTTTCAAAGCAGTGTGTGCTTTGCGAGGATCGCTTAGGTTTGGTTCATGAAAACAAGCAAGCAAAGGGCAAAGCTCTTAATACGGAACGATCACCGAGAAAGAAATTAAAAGCCATTAAACATTTAAGTCAATACTCTTCTTCTGCCATATATTAAGAAGGTGCCCTCATATTCAATACAAAATATACAGTTTTTTCAGCTAATATAACATTATTAGTTTCACACACAAAGACGCATAATTACAAAATAATCAATCTAAATAATGCTGGTATTATACAACATTAAGAGATAATTTTGATCAACAAACCTTAACTAAAGAACATTTTTCTGTCATGTATTCATTTATCATAGTAGTTCCTTTCAATTCATAAAAATTGTTAAAATAAACTTAAACTCTCTTTTTTGTCTGAGACTTATGACCTTGTGGCAGAATCTCAATAAACAGCCTAATGTGCAGCTTCCGGGGGATTGCGATCTTATAGTATATTTAATTACCCTTTAAACACATTAATGTCATGAAAGTTTTGGTCTATCGACAACATGGGATCAAAGTTCCAAGTAATCAATGATATTTATTCAAAATAGTGTTTGAAACTTTGAAATATCATTTGGAAACGTGGACCTGAACCAGATTCCGAAACAGAGCTCAAATTCATAATTCAACAGCAAATTCTAGTCAGACCCACTAAGGATTTTATAATTTAAGGTTTCTGGGAATCCGAAAATCCCGTTTCTATTCCATTCCCATAGCTTCTATTCCACTGTTTTGGCAGGCTTGAATCAGTTAAATAATAACAATAATAATTTTTAAGGTTAATGTCAAATTTCTAATAAAAACAAGAGTGCGTGTGATCAAAGTCTAATGAGGTTGAGGGGACCGCTTTGCCCTTATGGAAACCTTATATCAAATTATTAATCTTAACTAAACCCATTTGTTTGTTCCTACCACCGTATCTAACATCACACTTAGCTAAGTTTCTCTGCAACATGTGCTTCATGGATATTACTTTGACCTTTTTCTCTTAAGCTTTCTTCACAAAATTTACGCATAAAAATTTAATTTATGATGGTTTCATAAGGGAACTTTTACAAATACTGGACCATTTTGTTTAAACTGAAAGTAGATGTTTTCAAAATAAGTTTTTTTTTTAAATAACTGCGTATTAATAAGCAAATAGGATTTATTTATTAAAATAAATTAAAACTACTCATTTTTAAAATAAAAAAGATTAGGAAAAGCACATTAAAAAATAAAAAAAATATTCTTTTCTTTATTAAATAAAACTTAGGTAAAAATATAATCACAGACAAAATCGTTTAATATTTTTCAAAAAAACATAAGTGAAACAATTATTTGCATCCCACCTGTAATCATATATAGTATTAATTAGCAGTGCTCAATATTACTGAACCTAACATTTTTGGGATATATACATATATTATATATATATATGTGTGTGTGAAATAAAATTTATGTATAATTTTTAAAAGTATCTATCTTACCTTCAATTTTTCGTGTCCGAAAACAAGTTTTAAAATCTATCATTGGAATCTAAAGAGAGTTCTTCTAGGGAGATGTAAACATAAAA
>Ga0209700_108172_pt1 | contig 13749 bp, 6 predicted proteins | sample SiratroredBW_FD_187528 | JGI IMG/M metagenome (GOLD analysis project Ga0209700, IMG submission 187528) | Root nodule microbial communities of legume samples collected from California, USA - Siratro red BW (SPAdes) (version 2) | ecosystem: Host-associated > Plants > Roots > Nodule | place: USA... | reverse complement strand
AAAAAAAAAAAAAAAAAAAAAAAAAAAGAAGAATGTGAAAAAAAAGAAACGAATGAGAGAAAAAAAAAAAAACAGAAAGTGTAAATTTGGGTGAAGATGGTGAATGCAAGCAAATGATTGGGTAATGATGAACAGGAAGCACATGAAATTCTGGGTGGGAGATGACACATGACTGACATTTTCATGTGGTGAAAACGTGTGACCATGTTGGGTGTACATTGAAAACTATAATTTTTTTTTTTTTTTATCATATCCACCTTCTTTTATTTGTTATTTAAAATGGTATGTAGTTTATTTGAGGAAAAAATTTCATTGAATAAATTTTCGTTATAAAGGCTTTTTATTTAACTAAACTACTCTTATAACTACATTACGTAATTACTTTCAGTAGTTATTTACCGGTTTATTCTTCAAAATACTGCTCTAAAGTAACTATTTTTTATTGTATTTTTAACATTAAAATTTGCATTAATTGATTCAAAATCAAGAAATATAAAAAATAATATTTTTAAGATTAAAGTATATAATAAATCTAACGCGATGTAACATCTTATTATTTACATTCACAAACATTCAATACATTTCATTACTTTAATTTTCATAAAAATAAAATTACAATCTCTATCATGCAATTTTTTATAAAGACAAACTTTTACTCCCTAAAATATATTTTAGTTTTTCAAAATTAAAAAATATATTTTAAGTCTAAAAACTAATGTTAAAACATTAAATAATTTTAACCTTAAATCTTAATCTTTGTGTCTAAAATTCTGAACTTTAAACAAATCCTTTTGATATTTCAAGTTTTGTGTACAGGGATTAACATCATTTCTTTTATTTAGAGTGAATGAATTTTTTAAAAAGTTGAGAAAGATAAATATTTTAAAAATTATAAATAAATCTTGTACATACTAAGTTACAATTAATATGTATTTTTAGTTTAATTTTAATGTATACTTATATTTTTAATTAATAAAAAATATAATTATTTCCCTAATTTCTTGAGAGAAAAATATTTTCAGGATAATGTTTATTTTTTCTTAAATCTTTTATAGACATTTTTTATTTTTGTTATAGTTTTACATGAGGAACTATAAAAAAATTATAGTGGGTGTTACAAAAACTAAAATAGATTAACATATACCATCTTTATTTAAACAAGACTTTTTCACTTGTCAAAAAATAAGATCAAGAACTTGTATCGATTTTGATCATATTTTCATTTAAGTGACGTTTTATTTAATTAAGTAATTATGTTATTTGTTAAAAAACAAAGTCACTGTTTAAGTGAAAATATGGTAAAAAATAACATCTTAATTTATTTTTCTTCCAGCACGTGTCATTTATGCGGCACATTTTGATAGGAAATTCCATATTTAATTGAACTAATATATATATATATATATATGGATTAATAAGATTTACTTAATGATTATACAATTTAGATAATTATGATAATATCTATAAATGATATACATGTATGATATGAAATGTATATACTTAAAGTTATAAATCTATGATGATATATGGACGTATCGAGTGTGTATATTAAATAGTAAAACTTATATTATACTAATTTTATGACTTTATTTATTATTTAATTAATGCACAAAGATTAAACTCTTAGCATGAAAAACTCATGGAAAGTTTATTGTACAATTTTTTAACAAAATAAATTTTGAATATTAAATATAGTAAACTTATCCTAACTCATATAATTGAAGTTTGCAAAAGAAAATATTATAATATTAAGACGTTAATATTTAGCCTAAAATATTTAATAAAAGGTTTTACAAATATATTATTATCAATGATTGAATTGGTTGAAATGTTGAGATAGTCATAAATGTCTTAAACTTCATTTAAAGTACAAAAGATTAAATCTTAAATATTATAAGAAACTGAGAGAGCTCATGTTACATATAACAGAAAAAAATCAAATATTAAATATCTTAAACTTATTTTAACTTATTTAGTCAAAGGTATTAAAATTAAGTCAAATACCATTTTTTAATATGACAAAATCAATGCAAATATTGTAAAATATATTAATAAATACTTCTCAATAAATATTTATTTTATGTAAATTTTTGTCATTTCTATATATTATTAATGATTCGATCGTTGAAATACTAATGTTAGAAATTGTGTATTTAGATTCTTATATACATTTTTGTTTTCATAACTTATCTTTGTGTTTATTGTTGGCTTCAAACGTATTATAATTATATTTATCTAGATATGGGAGTTAACCTTAAAAAGGTAGCGAATTTTAGAAATAATTAATTTCACAACTACATTTACGAATTTTGCTTCTTTTGGAATTATTATATACATACGTTTTATAACCAAATTTCTATTCTAAACTTTATATTAAGTATATATACGAGTCATATATATATATATATATATATTACAGAAACCACTGTTTTTAACAGCACAATAATTCAAACTTATTTGCTAGTTGTGGAATTTGTTTGAGCTGTAGGAGTAAATTATGTTTACGAATACCTTGTATGATAATAGGTATCTTTTTTAACTTGTTTTGGAAAAAGAAAATCTTGATTTAGTAAAATAATTACTTATCAATAACTTAAATGTCTTTAGATAAACTTATTGAAAATGACACAATAAGACAAAAAGTAAAAAAATTGCTTTTATACAAAATATTTGGAGTTGCTTGTTAAAAAAAATAGCTACATATAAGAAAGTTAAAAAAATACTCAGAATTGTTTGACGATATTTTTTCGGAATTTCTTTTCATAGAGATATTGTAGTAAGAACTTACCTCTCTACATAGTTATGTTTTTTCTCTTCTAATTAAAAAAATATTTTTGTATGATGGCAAAAAGAAATAGATCAGTTAAGTAACACTTATATACAGTTAGTTTAAGCATGTTCAAGTTATTTACGGGGCTTGAGGAGTAAGAGTCACTTTGAATTTCAATTTTAACATAGAAATCAGCTTTCAATTTTTATTTAACATATTTAATAATATTTAGAACTTAATTAAAATCAAATTTCACCTTAAACTGTAATTAACCTATTTTTTATAAATTTTAATTTGTATGTGTGTGGGAGGAAAAGAGGGTGAGTTGGCGAATGAAAATGAAGCGACGGTGGCGCTCTTTGTGGGGTCGCTGTGTATGGCCGACGCCATAAAAGTCGGGATGGGATGTCCCTACTTCCAATCGGTCAACGCGTTTTACTACATTACTAACATTTATTTTGCTTTTATACAAAAATAAATAAATATTAATCACTCTTAATTATAACCATTAAAACTTTATCTTGTTATTCAATCAGATTTTAAATTTATTCTGATAATATGTAGTAATATATGTATCGAAACTATTCGTTTCTTAAATCACTATTTTTTTAATAATATCCTTCTTTTCTTCGTTATTAATGAAGATCAACCAATAAGTTTAATATATATATAACAAATTTTCTGGTTAAAGAATCATAATATACTATTTTGTCATCCAAAAATGTCAGTTTCCACTTTTAAGCAAAAATGTTGTAGTTTAAAAATAATTTAAAAAGATTGTCAGTGTATTAAACACTCTGTGCTAATTAAGAAAAAATACTATAAAAGTGTTGATTATATTTTAAAAAAAATACTCAATATCTATTATAACTAATGAAACATGCTACTTTTTTTTACTAATATCTTAAAGTATTCATTATAATAATTCAAAATATAAATGTTTCGTTATTGTGCTAAGAATATAAAGAAATTCATATTTTAATTAATGAATTACACGAGAAATTATTATTGTTTGGAATCTCAGGTATTTTATTTATTAAAAAGCTTTGCTGTCATTGTCTGCCAACAGTGTCAATTTTGAAAACTGATTTATATTTGAAGATGATATTTTGAAAGTAAGTTAAAGACAGGACTTTAATTTTATGCATAGTCATAGTAAAATAAGGTTGTTTTACAGTGTTAATTAGTAAAAATGATAATATTTATGATATTTTGGTAATGACTATAAAAATAATAAATGTATTATATGTAAACATTTTATTGAATTATCTCATATAATTTGTTTTTGTTTAATCTGTAAAATAAATTATTTGAATAAAAATTAGTTTTGTTTTTTTTTCCAAAACCGTTTACCGGTACATGAATGACTCTTTGACTATTAACTGAACATTCATTAATTCATTTACGGTGGTGGGTCACTGGTCAGTGACCTTAATTTGGAACAGTTCTTTCTTTCCTGTATAGCTTAGCCTTATTGATAAGCCTGAAATATCTTATAATAACTTTTCATTTATTTTAATAAACTCCGTATATTGCCTTTCAAAATCATTTACAGATATGAAACTTATATTTTACCACTTGACTTAAGAAAAATAATAATAGAATTTTTTAATGATGTATATGAAAACAATTTGTGGTTCATGTTTACCGTTACATTTTTTAGATTATTAATTTAATGTTAAGTTTACTTACTATTATTATTATTATTTTAATTATTCAATTATTTATTTTACTTTTAATAAAATATTTATCTATCGTAAAGCGATAATTATTTTAAATTGTGATAAAGAATAAATTATTATATAATATTATTTGAAAATTTATTTATATTAAAATTTAGATTATAAACAAGTTAAATAAACCAATATATATATATTCATAATTTAAAAATATGCAACTTATCTAATATTACAATTTAATTCAATAATTAAATATATTTTTATTTGTTATTTAATAACTTTCAACTAGTTATCATACATTTTAACTTAAGTTCTCAATTCGTAGTTAATTTTTTGGTTAGTACTTAAATTTTCAACTAACTTTATTAAATATAGTCTAAAATTTACAAAAAAATATTAGAATACTAAAACTAGGAACAAAAAACTTAGAGTTTTTCGTATTTCATCGAATATTATAATTCTTAAATCAATACTTTTTTTAGTATTTTAATCTCTTATTTATTACGTTAATATTTTAACATATTTTTTTTATTTTCAATAAGAGTAAATGGAATGATGTTAACAAGTTTTTATGCATAGCTTGAATATTTTTCAAAGTAGGTATAATATACACGAAATAGAATAATATATAATTTTATTCTTATTCATGACGAAGTTACATATTTTATAAAGAAGAAATTACATATGTAACAACATATTTTAGAACAATGATATAATTACTTATCATAATAAATATTATCTTTACTTATACATGAATAGATAAAAGAGATACGATTTTAAATTAAAATAAAAGTAGACTAAGATTGCAAAAATTTCAAATTGATTTTACCAATAAATTTAAATTGAGACTGACAACAGTGTTTGAAAAAAAAAATACAAAACAAGATATTTAATGGTCAGAAAGCTATATAATTTGGTAAAGAAAAAGTTTCCCAGTAACACTTCTATTCAAGATCAAGTCATTAATTCTACAAAACACTACCATAAATAATCACATTGTAGTACCAGTGTTTTTGCCATTTGAGTTATATGGTTGAGATTGAGTGTTTGTTAACATGTCAGAGGGAATCTGGATATAAATAATTTCAAAATGAAATGAAAATCCGTGGTAATTTTGTGGAAGTGAGAATTTCTCTCAACATTTAAACAATAATATTTGTAATATTATTTATTAACGAGTAAAATAGATATATTAAATGTGTATATTAGTTAGATATTTTTATAAATTAAAAATAATTAGTAATGTCATTTTAAACATTTAAGATTATAAATATATAAGAATTATAATTTCATAAGAGTTCCTAGAAACTTTTAAGAGAAAATCTTTCATAATAAATTTAAACATAGCAAAAATCATGTATAATTATTGTACCTTGTTTCCATTTTAAAAGTACAACTTTGGAGAAAAGATTTACACATAACCTAACAGATATACATGGGGCTGGATTCCTATTGGCATTGCTAGATTAATTAATAATTAAGTGGTTCTTGGGCGAGTGAAAGTAAGAAAGAAAGTGTTAATTTAAAAAAAAAAAAAGAAAAAAAAAAAAAAAAAAAAAAAAAAAGAAGAAGAGAAGGTAGCTTGTGAAAACGACAAAGGAGATTGAGGAATGAAGAGAAAGGAGTCCCTGTCCTGTCCCCTACAGCATCGGCGTTGCAAGAGATCCCATTCCAAATACCAATTCCAAATTTCCAATCTCAATTCTCAGTTTCACAACTCAAATCAAAAACCAAACCAAAAGGGTACTCACTAATTCACTGGATTCAAGCTGGTTTTCCTTCATCTTCTTCATGTTCATTGATTAGATCCCATCCCACCCCAATTTTTTAATGTTTTTTTTCTCACTCTCCCACGTGCACTTTCTTCTCTCCCGCTCTAAATAATTCTTCATTCACACCCATCTCTCTCTTTCTCTATATATATGCATATATTACACATTATTGTATGTGTGTGTGGAAAAAGAACCGTTTTTTTCAGTGAAAGAGACCACCTTTATATAACCCTTTTTTGATCAGAGTGTAGAATGGTGTTGTGATTCTACAAGGGTCTTGCATGCCCCCTTCGAGTTTCAAGTTTCAAGTTTGAACCCCCTTTCTTCCATTCGTAACCATAATAAAAGGTAACATCTTTGGCTGAGTAGAGGGATTTGATTATGGAAAAGTATGAGGCTGTCAAGGATTTGGGAGCTGGGAATTTCGGGGTGGCCAGGCTCATGAGGAACAAGGAGACCAAGGAGCTTGTTGCCATGAAATACATCGAACGTGGTCAAAAGGTTTCTTTCTTTCATTCTTTCTTCTTTTTCTTTCTTTTAAAAAAAGTATAATTGAATTTTATATTTTGTTTTTTCATTCCTCAATCTTCAGATTTGTTATTGCTGTCACGTTTTGCATGTGAAATGATGATAAATGAAGGGCTTGTGAGGTTGGAGTTCTGATTTGTGAAAAGTGAAAAATCTAGGAAAGGTGTTACATGTTTTTTTGTCACAATTTCTTTACGCGTGATTGAAAGAAATGTAGGAGGAGATGGAAAATACAATTATTAACTATTTTGTTTCTTAATGTGGAGTAGCTCTTTCCCCGAGATAGTTGATTGTGATTACTGATTATAATTATGAACTGATTTTTTTTTTCACTAAATCTTTGAGTTGGCAAATCCAACCATGGCTTGTATTCTTCTGTAAAACCAAGCAGACTAGATGGAGAACCACACATTCTTTTATTTGTTTCTTGTTTTTCTTTTTTGTATATGAAATTGAAAAGCTATTGTTCTGGCTTCTAAAAGTTTTATTCACCCCTCTTGCAATTTCAGATTGACGAGAATGTGGCAAGAGAGATTATCAACCACAGATCCCTTCGGCACCCCAATATAATTCGCTTCAAGGAGGCAAGGAGCTCTTAACATGTTGGATTACTTGGGATTGAGTACTTTTCTTTATTAAGTTATTTACTCATTTAAATCACATAATGGTTTTGTAGGTGGTTTTGACCCCCACTCATTTAGCCATAGTGATGGAGTATGCAGCTGGAGGAGAGCTCTTTGAGAGGATATGCAATGCTGGCAGGTTCAGTGAAGATGAGGTTGATAACTTCCTCTTGGGATTTCCTTCACACCCTTTGTGCCTGTACTTGTATCCATGTCTCATTTATTTTCCCCTTTGATTGTGCAGGCTAGATATTTCTTTCAGCAGCTTATTTCTGGTGTGCACTACTGTCATGCCATGGTATAAGAATTCTCAAGTTCTTAAAAAATTATTGAACTTTCTGCACTCAGAAATATATTGAGAATCTATGATTTTACTCCTTTTTTTTGCAGCAAATTTGCCACAGAGATTTGAAGTTGGAAAACACACTTTTAGATGGAAGCCCTGCACCCCGCTTGAAAATTTGTGACTTTGGCTATTCCAAGGTACTAGAATAATTAACACCTGTTTCAAAGTTCTAATAACATGCGCGTTAGCCTTCATAAATCTGAACGTTTCTGATTTTTGGTTTAGTCATCCCTGCTTCATTCACGACCCAAATCAACTGTTGGAACTCCAGCTTATATAGCACCAGAGGTTCTTTCTAGGAGGGAGTATGATGGCAAGGTATGTAATCTACAGTGTCGTATAATTGGTTCTTTATAGTTCCCTACATATTTGTATGTGTGTCTGTGTTGTAGGATGTTAACTTCATCTTTCTGCCTGATGCATATCAGTCATTGGTTCTATTTGAATAGGGAGAGTGGAGATTTCTTTTCATTTCTTCTTACACCTTACCTATCCCTGATTTTGTAGCTTTGTTCCTTTGATCATGCTACCTGGAAAAGTTTTTATATGTATCTATTATAACCAATATACTAATGAATATATTTAATGTTCTGTTCTAAAAATTGTTTTAGTTGGCTGATGTATGGTCATGTGGTGTGACTCTTTATGTCATGCTGGTTGGAGCTTATCCTTTTGAAGATCAAGATGACCCTAGGAATTTTAGGAAAACAATTCAGGTATAATACCATCACTTTTAATACTGATTCTGATACTCATTCATGTTATATTCTCATTATCTTCTCATTATCTTACCCATATTTCCTATCCTCTTGTGCAGCGAATAATGGCTGTTCAATACAAGATCCCTGATTATGTTCACATATCTCAAGACTGCAGACACCTCCTTTCTCGTATATTTGTAGCAAATCCATTAAGGGTATGTTAAAATTTTCAAGTAACTTACGTTTTCTTCCTACATTTCAATTTGGACAAACTATCGTTTGTGTTTACATCATATATGCACCCTTCGTATCTCTACTATATTCCTGAATTACACTTATGTTATTTTGTTGACTTTGTAATTCTTTACTCATCATCTGCTACCCTCTTGTTTAGTTGATTGGTAAAGATAAAAATGTTCCATTTTCGCTTTTGTTAATCTAGAACTTGAATTTGGTGTTCTTTTCTCTCCTCCGCACTGCTTTCCATATTGTTTTGCTTAGGTTTATATCAGAGATCTGGGACATGCAAAATTGAGACTTGTACAATTTGAACAGAAATGTTATCATATTTTATGAAGAACAAATGGTATTTTCTTTTCGAAATTTTGGTGCCATGTACTGACTCCGGAGAATGACTTTGCTGACTATGGTTGTAAAAGTTTAACATGATTTTTAGAATTTACCTATATTCTACTCAGTCCTTATTAATTAAATTATTTGTATGGTTTTTACATCTATGGATATCCCTATTTTTGATTCAGCTAATGTTGTCTTCACTTCATTCACCAGCTTTGATATGCTTTTTACAAAAGACAATATTTGATATGCTTTTGAATGTACACTTGACTAAATTTAATATTACGAGTCAATATCTAGTTTACATCAAGCTAACTGCCACACCTGGTTCTCTCTATTGTTTGCAGAGAATCTCCCTTAAGGAAATTAAGAACCACCCATGGTTTTTAAAGAATCTTCCAAGAGAGCTAACTGAATCAGCTCAAGCTGTCTATTACCAGAGAGGCAACCCAAGCTTTTCTGTTCAAAGTGTGGAGGAGATAATGAAAATTGTGGGAGAAGCAAGGGACCCTCCTCCAGTATCTAGGCCTGTCAAAGGTTTTGGCTGGGAAGGTGAAGAAGAGGAAGGGGAAGAAGATGTGGAGGAAGAGGAGGATGAAGAAGATGAGTATGACAAAAGGGTCAAAGAAGTTCATGCAAGCGGAGAATTTCAGATCAGTTAAGCAGTACAATTCTTGTGTTCTTGGTTAAACTATTATTTTTTTTTTATGCTAGAAGTCACCTATTTTTATGTGTACTATAATTTATAATAACTTCTATAAACCAGCGAGGCAGTCTAACTTGCTGCACTGTCCATGTAATGTATTAGTATAACCTGTATCACCTTGGAAACCGTGTATGAGAACAGTAGTTGTCTGATAACTTTTAAATTTCTCATCCAGCTAGTTAAATTTAAAACGCTTTTAAACAATGACCTCAACCATGATTGTGCATTAAGTTCTTATACATGGTTTTGGCTTGCTTTGAGAGTCGTATATCACAGAAAGTGGATGAACTTGCTCAAGTCAGAAAATGATTTTGACCATATACTCATAGTAGATGGTCAAAATTAGTTTTTTTCAGAACAATTACCACTGGACTAAACTTTATAATGTCATTAATAAAGCTCTAAGTTAAATCTCAGTCAAGTTTTAAGAGTATTATTCTAAATACTTTAAAATTTTCCAAATAATGTAAGGGTTGTAACCAAAATGTTTCCCTCCTCACCTGGGTCCTTTTTGAGGTGCACTAGGTGTTGATTCTGAACACTGAAGGAGATGGCATAAATATCTGCTGAGATATTTCAACATCCCAATTATTGAGTGAACCAACATAGTGATGACACATGGGAAAGTAGGCGTGCTTACAAGTGTTTGTAAGACTTTATTGTGCATATTACAGATTTTGTAGGATTGTGCTGTGGTGATAACATTATAAGACATCCAAAAATGTCTCTTTTTTAAGTGTTGAATATGGTTTTGGCCATTTACATGGATGTATAAACAAGTGTGAAGGTTATTGAGATTTTTAAGTTGAGAATTTACTGTTTTTGACTCCTATAATAAGAATCTCACATGATTCCTCATCCCAAGTAAATCTTTAGACCATTTCTGAATTTCATGCTGAGTTGGAGTTAACTTGCATGATTCTAAATAATTACTATGGAGACGTTTTAATAAAAGAAGTTTTGTCTACTGAGCCTGGATTTGTGTGAGGTGTCTTAATTACATCGAAGCTGGGGCTAAATAAGGCTAAAGGGCACGTGGGAGAGAGAAATGGAATTGATTTTGTGGTGCACCCAATGAACAAATTATTGTGCACCTCACGGTCCAAAATATAAAGGACAAACAATCGTGTACCTATTATACATTTGTGCCTTTCGTGTGTGACTCATCTTACAGCACCACCCTCAAAGTATCTCTGACTCATCTTATAGCAGCACCAATTTATGAAACAATCTCTTTCCTGAACATGTTGCAGACTTCATAACATGTAAAATAAGCTCCTTTTTTTTTCATAATTTTGTTTGTAATATGTAATTTGTAAGCCTTTCTTAAAAAATAAACTTGTTCATTTCTAAAATACTAAGGAGTTCCTAAAAACTTATGGTAAACCTTTTCATGTGACTTTTCATGATCAAAGAAAAGTAGTGAGACTTATTTTGTTGAAAGGATTATGTTTGAGGGGCACAGATCCAACTTTCCTAGATATTTTATAGTCTTTTAAACACAGTCTAGAATTCGTGAACGTTATATGATTATTAGTCTGCTGACTTAGTTAGAAACTTACATTTTACATTAGTGTTGATGTTCTATTTGGGTTGGAGTTTCTTTAAGCTGGCTAATCATGATTATTTTTCTATTGATATTTAGAATTTTTTTTTATCAATGTAAGATAATGTTTTTCTTAATTGATAGGATTTTTCTTGTTTTATATGAAAAATATTTTTTTTTGACAGTTTTTTTTATCAATGTTGACTAAAGTTATTTTTTCTCAAATACGTCTAGGTTATATTTTTTTTTTTACTAATATTAATGATACTTTTTTTTTTCAGTCAATACTTTTTTTCAATTAATGTTAGTAAAATAGAATTTTTTTAATTGACATCTTTAACGTTTTTTTTTGTGACAAATGTATGCACAAGTTGTATTTCAATCAACATCATTAATGTTATTTTTTTCAAATTTGACCATAATATTTCTTCTTATATCGAACGAAAGAAAATAAAATAACGGTTGATATCAACCGGAAAAAAAAAATCCTTTTTCATGACACCTAAATATATCTTACAAAATTTAGATGAGATGACAATGACTAAAAGATATCATATTTTTATTTTTAAAGTTAAATAAATTTTTATATTTAATAATAATTAAAATAATTTATTCAAATAATAAAGCTTAAAATAAAAATTGATTTTTTTTTTAAAACAACACATTTAAAAAAAATAACTTAAAAACATTTAAATTTAATATATTTAAATTTCTAGAAATTATGGAATTATTTGAGGAAACGCATAGGTAAGGGTTGTGTCTAAAAGAGGCACAACTCTGAGTCCGTGTAGTCAAACATTCCACTTACAAAGGCTTGAAATGCTCGATCTGTTAATCCATTGTCTCTCGAGAGTTGAACTTCGAAGGTATATGGTGAACTACTTGGATAAGACAAACATTACCTCTTTTTTTAGTTTATTTTTTATTTGTAGAAATAAAATAGCTTAAGCATTCACATGTTTTATTTTTTTAAAACAAATCAGTGTTTTTAACATGTGTATTGCACAATATAAATATTTTTTTAACTAAAAATTAAAATAAATTAATATTGTAAATATATTACATGTAAAATTTATAACAGATAGTTTAAATTGTATTATTAGGTTATTTTTAACTATTCACTTAAAAAAAGAATTAATATTTAATTCACGAATATAAAAGAGATAAATATAAAATAAGGCTAGTTTGGGATCATTAAGATGTAATGTTATTTCCTAATTATGAGATTAGTGTGCAAAATATACCTTAAAAAATAAAAATATTGAAAATGATTAATAAGAAGAGTAAGAGACGTCCTCACTTTCTTAGATAGGGAAGTTAGAAATTTTAATTTCTAAACATAATAAATTAGAAGAAAAATGCTAGAAATGTAATTTTTAACACACTTTATATAGAATAATACTGTTAAAATATATCATTTAGTAGGTATTTCTTATGCGTTTATAGTTTTCAATGTTTTATCATAAAATGTATATTAAGGATAATATATTTCTAACACTATTCGTATTAAAATAGATATCTTGTAAAGTAAGAAATTTACTCATATAATTATACATTTTCAATGCAATTATTCTTCTATGTTTTTGGAATATGCACTAGATACACTTAATCTTGAACGATTTTCTTTATCTGTACTTAATCCTTTTAACCATCTATTTCCAAAAGTTAGCAAAATGGATTGGAAAATCCCTTACATGCCCAACTCTAAGCTTAATATGCTACAAGACACACACAAAAAAGTCTTTTTTTCCCAAGACCTTGAGTCTCTTATCTAAGTTTGAGTTAAATATTTTTTTTTTCTTAACCTATTGGTATATTACAACCCAAATTGCATTGACCTTTAACAAGTTAAGTCGTTCATTGGATTATTCCAAATTTCATGAATTAAAAACATAATTATTTATATTTAAAAAGAATTTACGAAATTTAATTTAGAGATAGAGATGAAGATAAAGATAAAGTAATTAAAAAGCTATTGGTTAATTATAAATATAGTATATAAAAATACAACTTTAAAAACGAGAAAAGAGAGAATAAAATAGTACTAATTTAAGAAAGTATAAAAAAGTGTATTTCGTTTTCTAAATTATGTATTATAATATATATTAAACTCGTCTTTCTTATTATCCATCCTTAATCTTCTGCAAAAAATCTACCCCTGATCTGAAAATAAATAACTAAAAATATATATACCATAAACAACTGATGGGCGCAATACACTTGCTTCCAAGAGGATAATTCAGAAATTCCCCTTTTTTTTTTCATTTAGATTTTTTATCAATTTATTTATAAAATAAAATATTTTAAATAAAGACAAGCTCAGATAAATAAAAAATTATTTAATAAGGTAAGGCCAGAAAATATATACCAATCAAGGAATGAGTTGGTGGAATGAACATTTAGGCATACTTGTCCATGTAAGGATAAATCCAGGAAAATGGTGGGCAGTAAAAATTGTGGGAGATGAGATGATAATAACAAAAAAAAAAAAGAAGAAGAACA
>Ga0209700_108171_pt1 | contig 13750 bp, 4 predicted proteins | sample SiratroredBW_FD_187528 | JGI IMG/M metagenome (GOLD analysis project Ga0209700, IMG submission 187528) | Root nodule microbial communities of legume samples collected from California, USA - Siratro red BW (SPAdes) (version 2) | ecosystem: Host-associated > Plants > Roots > Nodule | place: USA... | reverse complement strand
TAATCTCGAACGTTTCGTCCTGCTTCCGTTGAAATCAAATCAACACATTCATCATCAAAATCACAATACAAATGAATCAGAGAGAAAGAGAGAGAGAGAGAGAGAGAGAGAGAGAGAGAGAATTGACCAGAGAGACATAGCTACACTGCACTCGCTGCATTCCCATGGCGGGAACACTTCCCTAGCTTCAGTTCTTTCTTTCAACTCTGGAGAGAACAATAACACATAAATACTCAAATTCTTATATAGTTATATATATCAAAAAGCTATCACAATTTTAGCTCATAGTATATTGGTTTGATGGTATTGTTACCTTTTTCGCATGCGAAAGGTTCGTGGTTCGATACCCTGCTTCGAATTTTTAAAGTGTAATTGAATAATTTGATAGAAAATAAAAGCCAAACTAATTGACTTAACCTAATATGCTTTTATGTTGTAAAAGCTAAATTTAAAATAATGTCAAACTAATTGACTTAACCTAATATGCTTTTATGTTGTGTTTTCACTAAATAAAAGGAAGGCATGAATAGTAGTTTTAATCATACATGAGTAAAATGGAAGACAACGTTTCAATACTAAAGAAAAAGACAACATATAAAAAACATTCACTGCATTAAATAGGAACACTGCACCTGTTTGAGTAATTATTTGTGCAAGAGGTGTCTGCTGCCTTTTGGATGTTTATTAAAAGAGGAAGCATCCTATAACATGAAAATTTTAACTTTTATGTTGTTATTATTCATAGTTTCGAAAATATGTTAGTTTTATGTTCTTGCTTAATGAGTTAAGTTGTGAAAATCCCGTTTCAAGTGAAAGATAGAAGAGGTTTAATGGAAAAATTATGTTTGGGTAAATCTTATAAGTACTTGTAGTAAGGATGAAAAAAAAATTGGGTCAAAAGAAAATGTCATTTTAAAGTTTTATCGACAATTTGCTTGTGGTGGAGGAGATCCAGTATTTTTTTGAATCTTTATAAAAAGAATTAAAAAAAATGGAAAGTATAATGAATTTTGGTCAAAGTATGAACTAGTATGAGATTGATTGATTTTATAGTAGTTTGTGTTATTACCTGATTTGAGTACAGATTTTTTTTAGCAGTTGAGTGATGATCGAGCTGATGTAAGTCAAATAGAGTATGAATTTATCTGATGCTTAGGTCGTTAAGAATAAGATAAAAAGTGTGAAAATATAAACTATTGCTAAGAATAGGATAAAAGGTGTGAGAATATAGAATATAACGTATGAGATAGATGATACTCTCATATTTAAACTTATGAAATAGATGATACTTGACAAATGTTTTAAATTGGTGTAATTTTTATTTGAATTTTTTAAATTGGTGTATTTTTTTATTTATTTCTATATATGATAAATAGTGTCTGTCAATATCAATATGAAGAAATAAATAAAATCACAATAGTGTACAATTTTATGGTGGTTAATATTCTTCACGGATTCCTCTTCTTCTATTTTTGGTTTGGCACATGTGTTGTATTATTACTTTGTAACTAAAATAAATGTAAAGTTACAAAACTGTTTTATTTATTGATAAATATGTAATGGTTGAAATAAAAATTATATGAGTATGAGATTTATATATTGAATTAAATTAACAGTAAGTTTGATATTGAAAAGAAAAATAAAATAAAATTTTAATAATAAAATATATTTATCAAAATTAAGTATAAGTTGGATATTTAAATTTAGTTACTAATATAGAAATAATTTAAAATAAAATTGAAATTTAGCAATAAATTTAGAAAGAAAAATTTGAAAAATTATATAACTTTTTAAATAAATTTATTATTAGTTTTTAAATTATATCTAGGTAAATTTTCTTCACAATATGTAACCACTTTTCTATTCAAATTAACTTCACATTTATTCAATTACTTAATCAGAATTAATTTCAACCATTACATATTTATCAATAAATAAAATGACTTTGTTACTGTCCATTTATTTTGCACAATAGCAACACACCACACGAAAAAAAAAACAGAGAAATAGGTAGAAAATATTAATCATCCTAAACAATTTTAATTAACTCATTAATTGAAATCTTAGCTGTACAATTTCATATAGTAAACTAAAATTGTTTTCTCTTTTTAAGTCATTTAGTTTAATGTTAAATTAAATCGTGTAACAAGGTCACGGGTTTCTTAACAATAATACCGTATCTCCTGTGCACAATTTACCCATCCCGAAATAAATAAAATACATTATTTTGAAAATTTCAGATAAAAATTATACCATTTTAGAAAATTTCCCATAATACTCTCGTATTTAAACTTATACTTATCCATATTTATTTATTTTGTTGTTATTTTGTAGTTAGACTAAGATGATAACATGGATTAATCTATCCCATTTTTTACTCCATTCAGTTTGTTCAGTATGTAAATTTGTTAAGACGGGTCAAAACTTTTTTCGCTCACAAGAAAAGATTTAAGAATATTACTTTTTTAATTTATAAAAAAATAGACAAAGTTAAAATAATTATAAAAATAAAATACTTCAAAACATTTTAAAACTAAAAATAAAATTATAAATAATAACTATAATAATAAAAATTATAAAATTATTTTTTTATAATTAATTATACATGTGGTACATGGCAGAACAGCTTGTTTTGCTTTGCTGCTCGCAACTAAGCTTAGCTTACATTTGTAAAGGGAGAAGATGGAGAAAGAAAAGGGCTAGGAACAACATTAATTGTGAAATGAGTTTTATTTCAACTCAAGGTATTTTAATTGCCAAATAAATTTTCACATTCAAGACGAGTTCAGTGAATTAAAAACCGAATCATTCATTATTCATGCCTCTCAACATTATTACTAATGTGAGTAGTTGGAGTAATATTTTAAAACTTTAAAAATGCTAATGACTTCAAACAAACATGAGAAAACAGAATATGCGAATGTGTAAGAAACAAGAGACAAGTTTAAGAATTCTGAGTCACTAACAGAAGATGCGAATTACTTGCAATCAAAAACTAGAACAAGAATAAGCTTTCCCCCACACAGACTTGATCTACATGCACTGCCTTAGTGCAATAATTAAAGTGTTCTGAGATGCCATATCTTATTCTGCAAACAAAACCGCTATACTACTGTTTATAGATACTACTACCAACATTAGGGTCCAGGAAAATTATTCCCAATAAGCAAGTTTTCATACTTATGACAAAGGAAACTTCAAACGTCCCCATCGGATGGGGAAGAGCCTCCGCAGCACTAATCATCACAACTTATTGTTGTACCAAAATACACCTTTGTGGTCAGTGCCGTGATCTGGCTCCACGTAAATGCACTCTCTTGCCTCTCTCCACATTGCCTTAACAAACGGAGTCTCGTCAAACCGATAATACTCTCCCAAAATGGGCCTTATTGCTTTTGTGGCCTCCATTGCATGATAATGCGGCATTGTGGAGAACAAGTGATGTGCAACATGAGTGTCTGTAATATTATGGAACACCTTGTTCAGAATTCCGTAATCTCTATCAACCGTTGCCAAAGCTCCTCTCAACCAGTCCCACTCTGAGGAATTGTAGTGCGGCAGTGCAGGGTGAGTGTGCTGCAAGAATGTAATCAACACCAGAAATCCATTGACCACTAGCAATGGAACTCCATAAACACACACCACCCAGGCAAGCCCTTTGGCCATGGCAAGATGGAAGAGGCCATAGCACACTGCAAGTACTCCCGCATCTGATATATATATTTGGAGTCGTTCACGATCATTGTAAATAGGACCATAAGGATCATAGTGGCAAGCAAACCTTTCATAAGTCCTGCCTGAGACATTAAAAGCCAAGTACATGGGCCAACCAAGAGTGAGGGTGACGAGCAGTGTGAGGACTCTGCCTGGTGGATTGTTAAGGTATTTAGAGTACCACTGCATACCGGACTTCTGCTTTGGCACAAATACTTCATCCCGCTCAAGAGAACCGGTGTTGGAGTGATGACGGCGATGGCTGTATTTCCATGAAAAGTATGGGACTAGGAGAGCAGAATGGAGAACAAGGCCAACGATATCATCAAGCAGCTGGTAGTCACTGAATGCATGGTGGCCACACTCATGAGCAATGACCCAAACGCCAGTGAGGACACAACCTTGGACAGCCCAATAGATTGGCCATGCAAGGAAAGAGAGGGGACGGGGAAGGATGTGAAAGTAGTGGGTGGCAACATAATAGAGGCAGAAGACTATGGTGAGATCATAAACCACATAGGAGAATGAGCGGAGAACAGAGCGCTTGAAACAGTGAGGTGGGATGGCTTTCTTGACCTCGCTGAGGCTAAAAGGAGGCTTTTCGAATGGCACCCGCTTCAGAGGGTCGGCCTCTGATTTCCTGTTGGTAGGAGGGACAAAGGTTCGGCCACCAGCCCCCATCTTCACACAACCTGCAAAACACAACATCAGGGCATCTTGTTACAACACTTTCCATGAACATGAACAAGACTAATATCTTAAACCAAGGATTATCATTAGCAATACCTACCTAGTAGGTTCTAAAAGCACACAGCATTAGAATGGATAAAATGTGTATGATCTTCAGAGCAAAAAATGCATTATTAAAATAGCGCATAGAGAAAATTTCAACAAAAGTAGGCAACATGTTCCTCTCATGATCATTTTCTAGTTCATTACTTTTCATCTCTATACTCCTGTTTTGATAAGGGAGGAGATAATCCTACTCGTGATCATAATATACAGATAAAAACCGAATAGAGAAACACGCATTATTACCTATACAAAAATAGAGATTCGCTGGCAACAAACTCTAATACTTTTAGATTAAACAGGTTAAAAGAGCATGTCACCCTGACATATTTTTATTTTCTTCTTAATATGGACTTGAGCAAGGACCATTCTTTCTTGTCCAAACCGATGTACATGGTCACAAAACAAAAACGAAATGGAAAGGGGTGATGTCTATGCTAAAGACTTTTCAATGTCAAATAATAAGCATAAATAACTAGATATGATACTAAACCAACTTTCCATAAGTTTCCCCATATGACTAAGCAAATGATACAGAAACTCAAAATGATTTATAGAGTATGTCACGCCTACTGTTTGTTTTAGATTTTCATTTGATTACAAGCGTAGAATGAAAAAATCTTTTCAAAATAAGTAAATATATTAGTAGAACTGAATAAAAAGGTTGAATTTAAATTAAATTAAATCCCGCCAGCTAAAATTTTCAATGAATTTACACACATATTTCAAAAGTAATTATAATTTTACTATATAAATAAGTGAACTGCTTCAAATATCAGTTTCGAAATACCTCCAAATATCTATTAAGTTTTTAACATCAATTCTTCTAAAATAAAAATTCGAACATCAAAACTTCTAAAGTAATCAGTTGCACATAAACAAATACTTTGATTAGGTACTTACGCAGTACCTATTTGTAACAATGTCCTAAGTACTTAAAACAAAAAGTGAAAATATTCTAATTGAAATTGAAATTAAGTTATTTTAATAATAAAAATCCTGAGCTTCCCTAAAAAAAGCTAAGTCTAATAATATAAATTAAAAAATATAAAAAGTTATATATCACTTTCTAAACATATTCCCTTAAAAAAGACGAGTAGCCGCCATCCTCCACCCAAGTTCGATTGAAATTTGGTGGGTCAGATTGCAACTGTTAAACAAAGCATGTGTCTAGATCTCTACTATATATTCGAAATTTGATTACACTTGGTATGAATCAAAATGATTTATCATAAATAAATATGGAACAACCGGCTACCAGATGTCCCATATTATATAAGTGATGTATACATTTTATTTGGATTTTATGTAATAAACAATGAATAGCGGACCCACATAACACGCCAAGCTATATATAAGATGGTAAACAAGATTTCGAAGAATAGAATATGATAAATCACATCTAATTATTTTAGTAGCTTTCAGTATATAGACATGAACAGTGAATGAAACAAATCATTTAAAATTTACAATTTATTCAAATTAATATCAACTTATTCATTAAAAAAAATCAAATATTATATAATACTAACAAGCTAAATATAAATATTGAAGTTTACAATTTTAAACTAATGCAAATAAATTTATTTAATATTACTTTAAATCATAATAAAATATAAACAATAAATAAAATAGTAATATATATATATATATATATATATATATATATATATATATATAATTCCCAAATATAAATTATTTATTAATTTCAAAATATAGGAAAATAAAAATTTTAGAAAAAAGCATCATAAAATGTATCGTACCAACTTTTATTCAGTTCTAATATATTCTAATTATTTTTTTAGAAAGGAGTTTAATTTAGATAAAAACAAAATTACTTTCTCGGATTACTGTAATAGAATTATTTTATAAGTTTTCATATAAAACTAATATAATATCATGGATACGTACTAATAAGACATTAAAACAACCACCATTAATTATTTTATAAGTTTTCATATAAAACTAATATAATATCATGGATACGTACTAATAAGACATTAAAACAACCACCATTAAAAATCGGCGCAGGAATGAGAAAGTGTACAAAATACAATATCATATAAAAATATAAACCAAAATATACAGTATATCGTTTAAATTTTATTAAAATGTTATTTATAAAAACAGGTCCCTCCTACTCTTATTCTCTCCTATTATAGCATACACTCTTGTTCTTCCCTCTTATAATATATAAAAACCAATTCCCATCTCCTTAAAAGAATGTTACATCCTTATTCTCTTCTCCATTGATATGTATTAAGAAATCATTATATCCAAAATACACAGTCAAACTATTAAAAAAAAACATTACCTATTTTAATCAGAAAAATTATTAAATATTATCAACTACGTTATTAATTAATAAATACAGATTAGAAGTAACATTAATACAGACTAATGAACAAATAAGTACAACCTAGGATAAGGATGGAAAACAAAAATACTATCAACTACAAAAATACTATACTACGTTATCAATTAATATATATACAATTAATATATATACATCAATTAATATATATACAATTAATATATATACGTTATCAATTGATACAAATTAGAAGTCATATTAATTTTAAGATTTATAACAATTAAAAAATAGTAATTCTATTTAAATATAAAACTTTTCTTAAAATGTTATAATACTAACAAGCTAAATATAAATATTGAAGTTTACAATTTTAAACTAATGCAAATAAAATTGTTTAATATTACTTAAAATCATAATAAAATATAAACAATAAATAAAATAGTAATATATATATATATATATATAATTCCCAAATATAAATTATTTATTAATTTCAAAATATAGGAAAATATTTTTTTTAGAAAAAATCATCATAAAATGTATCGTACCAACTTTTATTCAGTTCTAATACATTGATTTTTTAGAAAGGAGTTTAATTTAGATAAATACAAAATTACTTTCATATAAAACTAATATAATATTATGGATACGTACTAATAAGACATTAAAACAACCACCATTAATTAAGTCTTTAAAAGCATAAATACCCGTTCATCGGCGGAAAAATCGGTGTAGGAATGAGAAAGTGTACAAAATACAATATCATATAAAAATATGAACCAAAATATATAGTACATTGTTTAAATTTTATTAAGATATTATTTATTAAAACAGGTCCCTCCTACTCTTATTCTCCCCTCTTATAGTATACACTCTTGTTCTTCCCTCTTATAGTATACAAAAAAAAAACCAATTCCGATCTCCTTTACATGTTAATATTAAAATAATGTTACATCCTTATTCTCTTCTCCATTGGTATGTATTAAGAAATAATTATATCCAAAATACACAGTCAAACTATTAAAAAGAAACATTACCTATTTTAATCAGAAAAATTATTAAATATTATCAACTACGTCATAAGTAATATTTATACAGACTAATAAACAAATAAGTACAGCCTAAGAAGGATAAGGATAAGGATGGAAAACAAAAATACTATCAACTAGGTTACCAATTAATACACGATATCAATTAATACATATTAGAAGTCATATTAATTTTAAGATTTATAACAATTAAAAAAATAGTAATTCTATTTAAATATAAAACTTGTTTCTTAAAATGTAATTTATACATATGAAATACTTATAAACGTATGTTAAATAAATTTAATAAACTTTACATGTTATTCTTATTTATTGATCTTGGAAATTTAATAATAACAATCTATATAAATTAAAAATATTTGAAATACATATAAAACACATAAAAATGAAACAGATAGATTAAACCAAATTTTAAAACTTATAAATACTTAAAACCAACCAAAAGAAATTGTAGAAACATTCATAATTATTAATCCCTCAAAAATCATCAAATATGTTAAAAATAAATGAAAGAAAAGGGTAATTTAAGAAAAGGATAGAAGGAAGAAATGTCCTTCTTCCAAACAAAACCAAAATTTATGCCTCCGAAAGTTGCAGAGATCTTTTAACCCAAGTTGGGCAAGCGAATCCGAATATTCAATTCACCAACCATTCAATTGGTCAACAAATCTATTCATTAAGAACAACAATAAACAGGGCGCAAAAACAAAAATAAAATAAAAATCAAAGAGTAACAATCAGTGAAATCCTAACTCCGGAGAAGTCGTATGTATTCAGTTTGAGAACGAACAAACACATTAACAGAAGCGAATGAACGAGATCTGAAAGAGAACAGAGGAGGCAGATTACCTCACGCAAAATCTCTTCCAGATTCACGAGAGCCACGCGTATTACAGAAGAGAAGAAGACAATGCTGCCGCTGTCCGGTGTATTAGCAGAAAGCGGAAATAGGACAAGCCACAGGGAGGAAAAAGGAGATTCCTCCTTAGATCCGATAAAGATGTGTCAGAAAATAGAGTTATACAGAGAGGTTTATTTATACATGAGGAGGAGAAAAATAGAGCGAGAAAATCAAGCAGGATATGTGAGAAATAGCCGCAATGGAATCACAGAGTAAGAAAATCACGTAAAATAAAATAAGCGTGGAATTTACAGTGAATCGAAGCGCGGAGAGCGGAAACAGTTAGATCGAGAGAGAATAGGGAAAGGAAGGTAAGAAGAATAAGAGAGAGAAGCATAGAAAGATAGATATGAGAAGAGAAGAGAAAATGAGAGAGAAAGAGAGAGAGAGAAGGTACCTGAAAGTGTGAGGGAGAAGGTTTGTTGGTGCAGTGAAGAATGTGTGAAGAGGAGGGAGTGAGAAAGGGGGCAAGGGTTAGGAGAAGGAGGGGCTGTATTTAAGGTGTGTTTGAGCGATGTGGGAGCGATTAACAGTGAAGGTGCGGGTTCCGTCCAATGAAGGTGGGACCCACTTGATTTTTTTGCACGTTTCTCCCCTAATGCTAATCCATGGTTACCATCCCACTTGCCTTCCCTTTACCTCTTTCCTCTTTCTTGTTTAAGGCCCACTGCCCTTGCATCCATTTTCATATTCTTCTCAAAAATACTACAATTTTACTTTGAAATTTTTGCACCACTACCATACTCATTGTTCTTTTTGTGATAAAAATGTCATTTCCTCTTTTAATTGCATCACTGCCACTAGTTTGCAAGCATTCCCAAATCACTATACATATAAATTTTAATATATATTTTTTGAAAAATCAAAAAATTTTGATTCCTCGTCGGATTTCCCAATGTTTTCAAACTAGTGATGGCCATGCAATTAAAATGGAGAGGATAACATCTTCAAAAATGGGTAGAATGTGTGGCACCAATGGAGACACTCCACAAGCTAACATTTTATGGTGCAGTAAGAGATAAAATCTTATCTTAAATTTATGACCCCTCTTAGGATGTTTTTAAAGCTATTTCTCAGCATGTAACATCTTTCATAAATTAAATATAACTAAGAAAATCAATAGATATATGATAAATTATTAATTTCACTCTTACACATAAAAACTTATTAAATTTGTTTTTTATATGTGAATATTATTGATTTGAAAAACGTATGAATAAATAACAGTGACCAAATTGATAACATTTATATATTGAAAGACTGATTTTATAAGATTCATATGTAAAAGTCAGATTGAAAATTTTGTACAGGAAAATAATTAAATATATGTTTCAACCTTTTTAAATTACCCTCTGTTAAAATTTGATATTAGAAAAGAAAGTAGTTGAAATTAAAAGCGCGAGTAAATTAGAGATACTTTACAAACAAAATCGTAGAGATTTATTTGTATACTTAATATCAGTATATAAGATTTTAGTTTATTTTTTACTTGATTCCAAGAGAATATTACCTATAAGAATGTTGATTGGACTTAAATATAAACAAATTTTAACTTTCAAATCACAAATTTTGTTATTTTAGGTAAACGATCATAAATAAATAAATAAAAAGTGCATTTAAAAGATTCTACAAAGGGAATATGTTGGTAGCATGTATCTTCGACATTAATGAAGTCTTTTCTTTAGGAGGACCAGATTTCAAACTAATTGTTTGGGAGATGAACACGATGGATGGGTGGTGGTGACCCTTGTTGGCACTTCTTATAATATATTTTATATGATATTGGTTAATGTAATATAAAAATATTAAGTATGTTTCATGTGACACGACTCTTTAATGTAATACCAGTGACTCTTCATCATGCAATAAATATATTCATTATTTAGTACTTACATTCAATAAACTGGGTCCTCTCTTTAACAACCCATTCGTTCACATGGTTACCCTCTCCACCGCATGTTCTACCTTTCACTACCCAAAATATCTAGGACCCTCACGTGACTACCTTATGTTATGGTCACCAACGTTCAACAATCTCCACAGGATTCAAAAATCGTCCCATTCAATTTTTTTATTCCGCATACAATTTATTTTTAAAGAAACCCCAAAGCATACAAACATAAAACTTTAATATAAAGCGAACATTTAATTCACTTCACAAATATAAAACTTTAATAAAATTAATTTCGCAAGTTTAGAGATAAGTTAAAAAAATTACAATGAAAAAGTAAAAGTCTGTAGAGTGTGATGAACAAAAGCATTACTCCAAATTTGCCGGTTTTCGGCGTTACAGTGTTTTTGAAACACACTGAAAAGTATAATTTGTAATAGTTTTTAATAAAGAATATTACGAAAAGAATACCAGTAATATTCCTCATCTGCCTAAAAACATAGACTTGTGGACGGCGCAATGTCCATCAGAGAGTAAAAAACAAACTAGTTACTGTAATTACAAAGAAAAATGTACTTTTAGTTTTGAAATTTAAAAGTTAAGTTTTCTTCTATCAAATTTCCTTTATTCAAATCTTTTGAATTCTCATTTTCCATCCAAATATATAAGATTTTAATTCTGATGAGGAAAAAAATAGCTTAATTGAAACAAAATCTGATTTTTGATTGAAATGCTTTAGCTTAATATATTTTAGTTTATTTATTTATAAAAAACGAATAGAAAGTGAAAATTTAAGAGTTTGGATAGAAAAAAATGACAAAGAAACTAAATTTATATAATATAAATAAGTTAGATGAAGAAGTTTTATTATGTTAAAATGACGTTGATATTATCAAAGAAAATAAATTCTCAAATTTCTTTTTGAAAACCAAGTTTTTGAACAAGACATTTCTATGATTAACTTTTGTTTTAAAAGGGTCCCAGTGGAATCAATTCGAGTGTTTTCACATCGAGGGTTAATGGGTGGGGCCCAATACTGACCTACAGGAAGACCCCGCCATTTTCTCTTAGTATGAGGTGAACATAGAAATTATGAGGTGCAGGAAGAAAATGTTAGGCAGCTATTGCAATTGTTCCACCAAACATTTTCACTGTTTTTGGATAGGTGAATACAATGCCAAAAAAAGGAAGAAAATGATAAATAAAAACTAAAACTGTTTAAATTAAGAAAAAAAATCAAAATTGAGTAAAAAAAATATTTTTTTAATTAACTTAATTAACATAATAAAAAATTAAATTAATTATATAATATAGTAAATGATCCAAATATCTTAATTAATATTTAATAAGAATGAACATAAATCAAAATTTGGAAAACAATTTAATAAGAGGTAATTGTTTAATAAAATTGAAAATACTAATTAAAAATTATTTGAAACTGAATTTTATATTAATTAAATAGTTAATTATTGTAGAAAATGTTAACAGTTTACGTAATTTATAAACAATTATATAGAAACATCAAATATATTTAAACCTATGTAATTTGTGAATCATCCCACTCTGTCGTATTAAAGTTTTTCGAACTTGAATAATGTATAGAGTTTGAAATATGATTTAGGTAAAAAAATTGTATAACATACCATTTTTAACTGAATTTATAGATAGTTTTATTACTTTATTTTTATATATCTATATATAAATACCATTATAGTACAACTAATCTAGCATGCTTTTTACTGTATATATCTATATAAGTTTCATTATGGTACAATTTATCTAGGATATATTTTAGAAGAATACATATAGGACATCACTTCCAAATTTCCATTAACATTTTAAGTGACATGGTCTGATTTTCCTAACTTTATTTGTATGTTAGGGTCACATTGTGATCTGTGTCTGCACTTAGGCACTGTGATCCTATAGTGCAAAACAGATTATACTATCACAAATTTGTATTTAGTTTTAGTAATTAGACTAATCAAGTGTAATAAACACAGGGGCTTTAGGCTAAATCCCGTATTTTTTTCTTAATTTTGTTTAATAATTTTAGACAATGTTTTTATTTAAGACTCTAGGTATATAAAATTGTTTAAAATATAAATTTTTATTTGTGTATTTTAAAGTCAGCTAAGAATTGAAATGTTAAGACATCAAGTATATGTGTGTGACAATTTTTTTTCTTGGTTGAGAGACATAATTACTAACTTTAATAGTTTATGATTTATGCTGGTGAATAACCAAATGTTTTAAGTGAAGAACAAATAAAACATCCATGCAACGAATGTAAAAGTATTAAAATTTTAATCTTAAATGAAGTGAATGTTCACATTCTGTGAAAAAGATTTATACCTAGATAAATGTTAGACATATCCTGAAGAGTGAATATGTGACACTTATATTAATATGGATTTCACGTAGGATAGTAGTCAACAATGGAGTTAGGGAGATGTTAATAAACATTAATATATGGTGTTTGATGTTGTTGGTCTTAATGGTGATCAACATTTTGTACAAAGTGGAGAGGAATCCAAATATGAAAGCTATCAAATTTTATGAAAATTTAGCTTAATAACCATTGTAATTAGATGTAAGAACACATCACACTTGCCTACTATTAGTGTCGAGTATAAAATCTAAACACAATAAAATTGACTGTTGCATTACAAATATAACAATGCTTTTTAAAAAAGAAAGATGTGTTGTGTCATCTTTAACGTAGGGAAGATTGAAAACATTTTGATCAATTGTATCCTGGTCAATTTGTTTCAAAATTCACAATGCCAGACTTGCTTTGTGTGCGATGGATTCACTATGTTTGGTGAATTAGCAATATAATATTTTTGTTGACCAATAATTATCACTTCATACAATTTTCCTTAGAATTAGATATAATGATTCCTTATATGTTTTTTTTACTTTAGTAATTCCAAGTATATACAATCCAAAATTAAAATTTATGTGTATTTGCAGTTGTTGGTTAATGAATTACAACAATTGTGAAATGATGATATAATAATGTATGATGCCTTAAAAAATAATTTTTCTATTAGGAGTTTCATTGATAAGTTTTTTTTTTTTTTTTT
>Ga0209700_108170_pt1 | contig 13756 bp, 7 predicted proteins | sample SiratroredBW_FD_187528 | JGI IMG/M metagenome (GOLD analysis project Ga0209700, IMG submission 187528) | Root nodule microbial communities of legume samples collected from California, USA - Siratro red BW (SPAdes) (version 2) | ecosystem: Host-associated > Plants > Roots > Nodule | place: USA... | reverse complement strand
TTTGAAAAAAAAAAAAAAAGAGTTAAATAAGGATATAAAAAAAATGGTAAAACTGAGACCACCAAAAGTGCTAAATTTCACTTCAATAATCTGTTGACTACATAGTAGAAAAAGATGAGTAATTAATTTATCTTTGACATGGCATTAAACTTACAATGATAATGTTTAACTGAATCTTAAACAATATACCATTAACTTCCCATTAACTTAGGATTTCTACAGTATTAATCCTCAAGTATCAAAGCACAAAGAAATAAATTGTAGCATCATTTAATTGATTACATAGTCAATTATTTTAAACAGAAAAATAAAAAACTTTGAACTGTTGCATATATTCAATCATCTGTTACTGGTAATTGAATAAATGTGCATGTCAACACTTATGCAATTGATTTAATATATTAAATATAATCGATTAGTAACTTATCCTAATCACATTTGTTTGTGACCTTAATAAGTCAAACATAAACAAATTAGTCAATTAATTAATTTGACCTTCATCAACATTACATACACATTCATGATAATTAACAAAATATTTGATTAATTATTAAACAAAATATTTTAGAATATTACATTTTTCTTCTGTTATTGGTGTTTGATTGAAACAGTTTTCAAATATGTCATGAGGGAGTTATTATTGCTTTATACATGTGCATTATAGATCTTAGAACAACTTTTTCAAAAAACAATTTTATTTATTTCTAATTATCTTTTCTTAATTCACACGCAAAATTTTGTTGGCTTCTCTGAGATCTTTGATATCAAATTCATTATTAAGCTTATAATTAAGAATTCAATAGACTAACTAAAAACATCTTTACTATTGGATTAAATTGAGCTTTATATATATATATATATATATATATATATATATATATATATATATATATATATATATATATTTTATTTTTTTTTTTTGATGGATCGACTAGTTTAAGAAAAATAATATGAAAATACAAGAGAAATAAGTATCATTTATTAAAAATATAAAAAGTACATATTTATTTAAAAATTAGAGTGAAACAATATATTTTATTAAAGGGAGACAACTGCATATTTTAAAACAAAAACGAGCGAGTGTCATTTATCAGTATCTCAGTAAAAATAAATGAAATTTTCTCAATAAAACAACATTCAAATCTAAAAGGAATATAAGAATGCTAGATTGAGAAGATATTTTTTTGGATTCTATTTTAAAGTTTTATCTATTCAAACCCAGAATAAACTTGTATATATTTTTTACTTATAGAAATAACACAACTCTCTTGGTTTGTATAAATATGCTTTTGTAAGATTTATGCTATGTTTTCATGATTTAGTGGACTTTTTTAGTTTTCTTTGTTATTTTGTTTTTGTTGTACATTAATAATCTAATATAAATATGTAAAGGAGAAAATAAATTTATGTACTACTTTGTTATAAAATAAAAGAAAAACCAAAGACAAACTCAGTTCAAATTGTTTAAATTGGATTGAAACTTAAATTAATAATAAAATTGATTAGAGTGTGAAATAAAAAAAAAAATAACAATGTATTTACAAATTTTATTCACAAAAGTTAATCTAATTCCCTCTGCAAACATTTCAATGCAAAATCAATTGCATATAAACATAGTTATTTATAAACTGGAACAAACTGTCCTATTTAATCGATCTTTACCAAAATCATGTGATAAATGATCCATTAGATAAAAAAAGTGGTTCAATTTATAATAAGTTAAACTGGTTCAAAACTGACTAAAAATCAATGTAGAAAAAACAACTTGAACCAATAGGTTCTAATTAAATTATTTTTAATTTTATTCCAAATATTTTAAAATGAATAAAAAATAAATATAAATTAGGTATAATTTTTTTATGAATTTATTTATTTTACTAATGTAAAATTTAGTTATTTATATTAATTGATTCATTTTTATATCTTGAACTTTTACGGTTTCATGTTACATCAATTTATTATTTTTATTCTAAGTGTAAACTTGTTATCATTAATTAACATTATTATATTTTATTAAAATTTAAATCTAAAGTATTAAGACGAATTTTCAATACGCATTAAACAATAAACTTGTTTAATAATTAAGATAAATGAGACTTTAAGTCTAACTAATTGTAAAAATCAATAAACTTGGTTATGAAAAACAATTTTCAAAAATACTAAAATCAAACTTCAAAACAAGAATAAAATAAAAATTCAAATATAAACAATACAATAAAATTGTATTGATTTATCTTAATAAGAAATTATATCTAGTTATAAATTAATAAATTTGTGAAATTTCACTATCAAATATTAAATAAGTACTATTTTACTACTACCATTAATTACAATACAACTATTATTTGTACTAATCTAGTCAAGTTACACTACAAATATTATTTCTTAAGTTTCTCCAAGCTTTGACATAAGTGGTTTTTTTTTTTTTTTAAATTGCAAGTATTTTTTTTTTTTAATTGCAAGTCACTACTATGTTTACACACTATAAATGTGTATATGAAGATTTGAAGTACGATAGATCGTACTGGACTCAATACTAACACTGGATATTAGCTCATTAAGATTATATTATTTTATAAATTTGTAAAAGTTTGAGAGTTTTATGTAGAAGGAAACAAACAAAAATAACCTTATAGAGTTAAGCTCATGTTTTTTCTAGTTTACTTTACTTATTAGTATTTCGACATTCTGTTTCTTCCTTTTATAACTTGAGGCTTTGAAAAATAGTTGTTGTTTTAATATTTTAAAGTTTCTCTTTTTTTCCTTCCTCTTGTCCATGTGAACATTGGATGTAAATGCTTTAAGTAGAAGATATAATGTGTTTCATTTGCAAGGTTGATTTTTTTGATATTTTTTTTTATCAGAGATAACAACGAGTCGGAACAAGTAAATAATACCAAACTTCTATCGAAATCTGTGTTATTACTAACCTTGTTACTTTTCAGGAATTCGTGAAAAAATATTTCGGAATTTTCTTATATTAACGAGTATTTATAGATACATACCAATATTTTTTGCTTTTATTTTTTAATTTTAAATTTAATTATGTAAAAGTAATTCTTTAAATTATAAACTTCTAAAATAGTGATTTTAAAGTATAATCTAAATAAAATTGCATGATGATAACATATTAGTGCAATTAAATTTAGTTTTTTTAGAAAATAAATTTAAATAAGCTGCACCACAAATTACATGTTTTAAATAATTGATTTCTTTTAAAAAATATAAATTCATAAATATATCTAAATAGAAATATATAAAAGTAAATTCTAAATAATTTTTTAATAATTAATACTTCTCTTACCAATAACTTTTAATTCACTTAATTTTTTTAAAAATATTCAAATAAAATTTAATGACAGTGAGATATTCAGAGGTTGTGTACAATGATATTGACACCCAACCCTAACAAACAAATAATTAAAATACCTATACTTATTTTCCGTGAATATACTAAAGATATCCATTTAGTATTCATTACCATTTTAGCTCGTAGGTACATACTTTTGAGTAATAAACTGTCTTCCTTTCTGCATATTTGTTTGCAATCCCTGCTTTTGGGTAGGACACTTTTTTCGCTTCTTTAGATGTTGTCATTTCTTAGTATAGGAAATAATAACTGCACGAGAGAAACAAGTGCAAAAATTTAAAGAAAGAGTAAAAATAAAGATTAAAATTACCTTACTTCTGTTGTCTCGCATTCCTTAAAGAAAGAAGGAGGCACAAAATTGAGACGTATAATTTTAATTCATACAAATAAACCAAAGCAAATTAAATTCTGAGTTAATATAGGTGTCATTTTTCTTAAATAGTTTATTTGAATTTAACTTACATTAAACTACTAATTTGTCCATAGCGTTTCACACCATCACCTACTTCATCCCCACGGTATACCTATTCCTAAAATTTTGCATTATAATCATGTTAGTCCCCATGAGTATCTATAATAGGTTAGTAATTGATTTAGAAATATAAATGAAAAGTCCTTGATCCTCGCAATTTGGGCTTTATGATGGTTGCTTATCTAAACCAAGTGGGAAGATCTTTCTTTATGTTCTGTAAGACAATTTTTGTCCAACAAAAGTAAATGGTTTTTGTTATTGTGCAAGCAAAGTCGGCTTGCTAAATGTGTTGTTTTGTCCATGTATTCAGTTCTTGTCTTGTTGAGGTTTTATATACATTTTTAGTATGGTTGAACTCTTTAAGTCACTACTTTACAATCATCATTGTATTGGAATATGCCATTTACTTAATTTTTTCTGCACTCAAAGGAATTAGATAAGGAAAACGTAAAATTAACCATTCATTCAACTTAATTTTTAAAATCTTACCACACTATTATCAATTCAAAATCTTAAAATATTAAATTTATAGATTTTTTTATATACTACTCAACTTTTTTAATTTTATTAAATATAAGATTTATATTATATCTAATAACTATTTTTAAAGAAAATATTGAGATTTTATTTATTTATTTATAATCTGGTACAATTTGTATTAAGTTTAGTATTCTGAATGTGGTGATAATTGAAGCTTTTGTATTATATTATATTTGTGTTACTTCTTTAATTCAGCTTAGGAACTAGATACCTTTGATAATATATTTAGAATTGATAACCGTAAGTTTCCTGGAAAAGATACTAAGCTACATACATGTGTATGCCTAATTAAACTATAACTAAGGAAGGACATTTTTTTACATAAATGCAAGATAAATTTCACAGCACTACCTCTTGTCTGACCTTGGTTCATGTTTTGATAACTAAGCCTAGAATATGGTTTCCCATAATTCGATATTGAGTGATGTTTGTGGCGGGGAAAAGGAAGGGAATAAAAACAAACACAAGATGATAAAAGGTAAGGAATGTAATACCTTTCTTTATGGTGGGATAAAGTTGAAGAATCCATAGCACTAGATCAGAAAAAGACGAGAATTTCCCTGTTAACTTTTAATTTTGTGGACAACGCCAAGAGATAGAAAAGTTAATGCCAGCACAATATTTTTTCTTTTTCCATATGTTGCCTCAATATTCTATTCTCCCCCTCAAAAACCACTTTCAAAGTTTCAAATGTTTCTTTACTTGAATGTAACAGTTATATACTCTGAAGGTGAAAGTTTTTACATGGTTAAACAGATCAGAAATCATTTTTAGTTTGCTTAAAGTAGTTATCATATAAGATAACAAACTTGCTATATTTGATAATTTGTAATTGGATGACATGATGATTATGTATATTATTTATTCTTATTCACTATAGAATACATGAATTTAAGTATCATGACAAAAGAATGGGCAAAATTTGACAGGAAGATTGAGTTTGACCTATATAATGGTTGGGCAGACTGAGACAGGCAAAACCATAACGGGTTCTCTAGCTGTTAGTGTTTCGTCAATTACCATGCAGCTTACATATCTTTCAGAGAATATTTTCTTCCCAAGATGCAGAAGGAAGATGGACACACTCACACATATTCAAAGCAAGTGACTGCAGATACTTTTTTACTAGGATGACTTGAAGTTGAAGGTTATTGAATATTACTGGTGGTTGTTTGAAACAAATTGCAGAAAGAGACTTTTTCTGAGATGCATTAAGGAAGAAACTTTCAGGGTATGTTCTTTACTATAGTCTTGATACCGGAGTTAACTAGAGAGATTATTAGCCTTAATTAACCCAAAGTTTGCCTTGTTATGGAGAGTAGAGACTGTCAAAATCATAATCAGATAACTGGGTCTGTAGTACAAGTATATAAATCAAGCTTCATTAAGAATATTTATGTGATTACTTTATACTTAATCAAATGCTAGGAACCACTTAGACATATAAAACACTAGAATATCAATATTATGCTCACTACTCTAATGATTCAAGCCAGCTTATTCTTCCAGCAGGTATCAGGAACTGTATTTTGTGATTCTTTTCAAGGCAAATTCTAGTAAGTTTTCAACAATGGAGTGAGTGAACCACGTAGGTGGAGGGACATGATTTCGTTGGTGGATCCAATTAGCTTCCCCCCGATGAACACAGCTGGGACTGGACCACTGCAGCCTAGCCTCAACAGAGCTTTCTCCATTTCTCTGCCTTCAGGGTCTTGATCAATCTCATGAACCTGAGGTTTCACCCCAAGTTCTTCAAACAGAATGTTGACTGCATAGCAGAGGCAACAAGAGCTCTTTGTGAAAATCACCACACCGCTTTCATTGGCCAACCTCGTCACCTTTTCCATCCTGATACACTGATCAAACACCTGTTCTTCTAAATATATATGTACAGAATTCTGTTCCTGACACTGCAAAGAAAGAAATGTTACATAGGAAACAAATAAAAAGTCTAATTTTGAAGAGGTGTCTTTAGATTGATTACCTTAGACTTATTAGAACTCCCAAACCATCAGACCGAATCCAAACTGAATTCGATCCAGTGGCTATATTGGGTTGGAAGTCTAAGGAGGAGATTTGAGGAATAGAAAATTATATGAAGCTTGAGGTTATTTGAAATGAGCTGATATACTAGACTATTTATAGGGACAGCTTAGGGACCGCTTTGTTTGATCAAGAGCAAAGCACGTTCTAAAGAGGTTGTGCTTTATAGATACCCAACTTAGAGTGTGATCTTATTCGGTTGAGCAAGTTGGAAGACATATTACACGTATATGCTTCAATTGGTAGACTAGCTATGAGACCAAAATATATAGTACCAAGATTTTCATCAACAAAAACAAATGAAAACAGTATCTTCCTGTGACTAAGTTGATTCAATAATGCAATTTGCCTATGTCATATTAGCCTTTTGTTAAACTATTAAAGAGTTTGTGAACGTTAAAATGGTATTCTATTGTAAATAAAAGGGGAAATACACTAAAGGGTGGTCAATTTATTTCTGATTCTCACAATCAACCGCTTTGAATCCTTATGCCAAAATAATGAGACACTGAGATGGCTTTTTCAGTGGCTGCAAGATTCTTTGTGTTGCACCACTAACTTGTGTGCGATTCTCTCTGACACTAGAGGTTCAATTTTGGGAGCTGGGAGACTCTACGTAGATGCAGCACTAACATAGTGTCTCACGTGTGTACATGAGCACACGAATGTAATACATTATACACTTACAAAATTAGAGCAAAAAAAAAACTACCCTTTTGAAAAGAATTAACAACCATTCAATCCACAAAAGAATCCTGTGCATCACAACTGAACCATGTGGGTAGGTGGCAGCACAAATATACATGTCTGAGGCACAGGCACGTGAGTTTTGGTTTGATGAATAAGTTAGCTAAATGTAATAACTATAAGTAAATTTGATCATTGCGCATGTTGCTTGAGTGTCACGTCGTGTTCCTAGAGATAAACTATTTTAGAAATTAAATGATGCCCTTGTACGTATAGTCTACACACGCATGAACATCATACAGGAAGATTAATATATCTTGCTTTGTGGATAGGGAGGAATAATAAAGGAGACACAAAAAGTGCTTGCATTACCTTTTTGTCTCGAGGGTATGAAGACTCGCCATGCACGTTCCTTGCTTCAAACTCTGAACATCTCTTCAGCCAAACCAACATATCCCTTAGTGATGTGTCAACTTTATCATTGTCCCTCGCACCTGGTGCCCAAATTCAGCGGTCACGAATCAACTCCTACTTATGTCTTAACACTTGGAATAATACTAAGATCGCTTACATAAATCACACAATATTATTCCCTTTTATTCAAGATTTCACTGTTACTTATGTTGTTTACTATATCCTGCTCTCTTTCACAAAATTACAAATCATACAATTTATCTTTTGTATTACTGTCTCTAACTCTTGTTTCAGCATATCTCAACTTCATTAATCGATATTCTGTTGTAGGCATGTTGTTTTGATAATATCTTCTCGTGTCTTAAGCTTTTCTCTTTTTTTCCACTAAACTAAAAATTATACAATTTTTTTTTCTTATTAATCTTCTTTATACGCGTCTCATCTACCTTAATCAATTTTCTGTCATCTTTTTCTCAGTTAGTGTCAATCTTATCTTTTTGTATACAACTTTTCGTATCAAACACTTGGAATAATAGCCGTGATATGTTTATATTAGCTTAGCTGACTTTCATGAACCAGGGGGTGTTCCGTATTTTTTTTTTTCACCAAACGGATGAGACTTTGATGGAATACTGTGTTTTTCATCAAAAATAACACTCTTCGGACTTCATTCTTGCACAGCAAATTTGTCTTAAATTGATGAATAATTAGCTATGTATGCGAGAGGAACATTCTGCGTGAAATTAGATGCATGTGTAACTGAAACACCCTTTTTCTTTCACACGGCTTTTTAAACTGAAAGTGAATCCCAGAAATATTACAGTTTGCATTAACCATGAGTAGTCACTTTCGGCCGCATGAAGTTTCATACTACTTTAGTGGACATAGAGTTAGCCTTTTACAAAATACTAAAAGAAAAGAAAACTGTTTTTTCTACAGACTTTGTTTTGGTACAATTTAAAGAGGACACTCAAGAAAAAGCAGGAGTGTCCACGAGTAAACAGTGTCTGCAAATAGCATATCAGAGCTCCCTCTATACTACTTCAGTATAAGGAACTCCTTTGTGTAGCTAAAACCAGATGGCCTTTGCATCCATGAGCAATTGTTTGAGGGAGCCATCAACATGGAGAGATATGACATCTTTGGATGACCCCACAAATTTTCCACCTATGAAAACTGCTGGGACTGAAGGATTACAGCCCATACCCCTTAAAGCCCACTCCATTTCCCTCCCATAGGAATCATTGTCAAGCTCATGAACTGCTGGGCTTGCTCCAAGCTCATAGAAAAGTTGCTTGATGCTGTGACACATGCAGCATGAACTCTTGGTGAATATAACAGCAGCCTTCTTTGAAGCCAAGTCCTTAACTCTATCCATTACAAGGGGATGAACAATACTATATAAGAACTAGGGAGAATAATATATATGAAGCTAAAAGGTATTGAAAGATAGATGAGTGTGGGAATTAAGCTAGTGTAGCAAAGGATTTGTGTGCCCTGGTGAAGCTTGACATTTCATCACCTCTTATTTATAGTAGCTGGTGAGGATAGTGGATTGAATTGTATAAGCTAGAAAAGCATAGAAGCAAATTAATTATAGTTAAATCGGATAGGAAAGAGAAAGAGAGAAAGTTCCTTCAGATATTTGTTTGGATAAGGGAGGTGCCCCTGATCATTTGGGCGATGGTGACACTGCCAGTGCCATGAACAAGTTGCATTTAGCATCAAACTGTAAACGATAATTCAAATATCTAGAGTGGCTAGCCGTACGAGCCATCAACGCAGGAATAAGAACAATGTATAGTTCATAAAGCCTAAAAACTCTATGCCCTCCCTTCAGCATCAAACACATTATTCTAATGTTAATATGAACAAACTTCTCTAAGGTAGATGGCACAAAACCAATGCTGCGTTATCAGAAAATCTATTAAAAGAGTGGAATCAAATAGAATTAGTAATATGCAAAGTCAGAACCCAGAAGAGGAAACCAATTCCAAGTGTCATCTGCATGGTTATCTATCAAAAATAAGTTAAACATAGGCCAGAACTTGCCCTGTGATATGCTTGTGAGTATCTGTATTTGTTTATTAAGATATCTAAAAACATTCATAGGGAATAAGAAAAGAAGAAAAAGTGAAATGGTCATGTTAATAATTCAGTTTGACGTTGTTTAATTTAACCAAATACTATGATGTAATGTTTATCGTGTCTCTTGGACATTTACCAACTTATGCAACATGTGGTTTGGTTCTGTTTCTGTAGTGTTAAGTTGTGACTTGTGAGGGTGTGTGGAGAAAGATAAGAGTTTATCCAATTGATTTCCACTTTTTCACTCAGGTCCTTGGCATCAGAATCATGCAATGCACAAACAGTGTAATCTCATTTGTATTTGGCCCTTGAGCATGGGAAGGGATTCTTCACAAATATGGATAAGTTTTGATATTTGATTTCATCAATATGATTCGATTTCCCTTGGTATAAACTACGTGGCTTCGAGCAATCATGTTAACTTTGGGAAAATGCTAGTATACATATCCATGAAAGCAAATCCAAAGAATTTAAGATTCTTGCACATCAAAATTATTAGTATCAAGTAGTGAAGGAGGGAGAGAATGTCAACTTGAAAGTAAGAATTGGCAGAAGGATAAGGTATAATTTGCTGGTAGGCTAAACATGGTCATGGCTAAGAGTGGAGTGGCTTAAAGATTGCACTGAATTTAGATATCTTATGCTGGGTAGTTAGGTAACCGTAATATAAAACCGACCAAATCAGTTATCCAATATTCTTTAACTGTTTCAAGAAATCGTTATTTGAAATATATTATTATTATTATTATTATTTCTATTATCTAAAACCACATCAATTACACCGTAATTTTTTTCTAAAAAGGTTATTGTTATAGACACAAAAAACCTGTATATTTGTCAGGTTCCCAAACAAAGATATTAGTGTAATTCATTCAAGGATTTTATACTAATAATTAATTAATTAAAACTATTTTAAATCTGTTTTTTAAATAATTGTAAAAGTCAATAATTTTACAGTTTTTATATTATGAGTGAATTGGAATTAAGTTTTTTCTTTTTTTTTTCTTGCAAAGATGATGTTAAATGTCACAATCGATTCTTGTAGTTCAAGATTTATGTAGAAACTTCTACACCGATATAAACTACTAAGGAAAAGACGGTGATGGAAACCCGAATAGAGTTAACTTGTGTAAAATATTTAACAATAAAGGAGCATATATTCTCAACTTTTAATTGATTGATCACAATTTGTTTCAAATTAATTTAATACTACTCAGTTCCATTTTTGTCTCTCTCCACTAATGAAGAATATGGTTTTAAGGAGAAAATAAATACTTTTATTCATATCTTTCACAATTTTTCTATAACTTGGAGAGACAATTATTTATAAAAAATAAAAATTAAAAAAAGAGACATTTTTTTATTTATTTTTCAAACAAAATTAAAAAATTATTTTTCTTTACACTTCAATTATAATTTTACATAAATGTTTTTTCAACTTAGTGTTTTATAGTTGCAAATTATTGAAAATATTCAAAATAAAAAACAACAAAAAGAATTAAAAAAAAAAGATTAAAAAGGAAAAATAGTAAATAAATAATTTTAAAAAATAAGAGGAAGACTAAGCAGAGAAAAGTTCTCCTTCATGTAATAAATTAATTATTCCAGTCACTAATCACGTCTAAAAATATTTTCCATAAATCGTCTTTTACTGAAACTTCATATAAAAAAAGAAAGGGACTTCAAAAAAAAAATCTCAAATAATTAAAAATATTTTCAAGGTGATATCATTAATTAAGATAAAACTATTTAAAACTTACTCATATTTGATTTTTATTGTTTATTATTGAGTTCGGAAGAAGTGTCGATTAGGATTAGTTTTTTTTTCACGATAATATAAGTAATCTAAATAATGTTTGAATTGATAATAAATGAACTCCTTGTTATTATGAAAATATGCAACCAAGCTATTTCTTGAGGGGACTGGCAAAAGATTGAAATGAAATTTTAATTAATGTGATAACTTGCAAGTGTTTTTTTAAAACTTACATGTTAAAGTAAATAATGCCTTAACTAATATCATAACGTTCAATTTTTTCATATGGAAAGTTTAAATTATTCTTTTTATGGGAACTTATCCGTAATTGAAGAAAACATTTAATTGATATGACGAGTTGGTCTTTTCTTATAGAAACTTATACTTAATTTAAGTAAAGTCTGATTTAAATTAATATACCATTAATAAAAAATTAAGTAAAGTCTTAATTTAAATTGATACTTAATTTTTTGCAAAATCTCTAATCGATAAAAGTAATATTTTAATTAATATAGGAACTAGGAATAGGCGTTATTATGATCTTTCACGGGGAAATGAATAGTTATAACATATTCATGTTCTCTTATTTAAAAACAAAAATAATATGTCCAAAACCCTTTAGTTCTAAAAGAACATCTAATAGGCTTAGATTTAATTCCTTTTCCAAAGCTTTGGAAGGAACCTAACAAAAGATATTGTACATGCAAATGATATTGATTATGATATAGTTGAAACCTATTTTTATTTATTGTAAGATCATGGTATAAATTTTAAATAGAACTCTCAGTAATAAAAAATAGATTTTATAACAATTTATCATGACAATACATGGTGTGTTGACTTTTTTTCTAAATATGCAAAATTTATCATGTTAGTTATTATTTGAATAAGTATAATACATGGTAATATGGTAGTTTAAAACTGTATCTATTATAATAAATATTTATTTTGTGGATTCAAATAATAATTCAATATAGTAAGTTATTTTTATTAGGTTAAAGATATGTAGATTCTTCATCTTCTTATTTGTGACTTTACTTTTTTTCTTATTTTTACTATATCTTAGTTCTCATTTTTTCTTCTACTTTCTTACCTTTCATCTTTCTTTTAGGTTGTGTTTGAATTAGGGAGTAGATTTGAGAGAGTTGATTTGGGTGGATTTGAGATGAAAGTGTGTGAAAAGTTTAGTTATTTGGATTAAGAGAAAGATGATAAGATTTGAGTAGAAAGTTTATGAAAGTTTGTGAATGATGTAATAGAAAATATAAATATTTTAATATTTTTTAACATATAAAATTACAAAATTACAAATTTATCCTTATGATAAAATGTAAGTAAAAATAAAATATAGTTTACTTATTTGATATAATTGATAATTTATTTTAAAAATTTTATAAAAATATTAAAATATGTAGTTATTTTTAAATTAAAATTTAATTTTAAAATAAAATAGAATTAATTTATTAAATATAATTATTTTTTAAAATATGAAATTATAAAATTAGAATTTTTTAAAATAATTTGTATACTAAATTTAAGGAATTTTACTATTTTATAATAAAAATTAATATTAGGTAATTTCCTTTTTAAATAACTCTTTTCATTTTTATTAAACTAAAATATATTTATATTATTAATAATTACTTTATTAATAATATTATTTAATGTTTTTATCATAAAATTTAAATAATATCTATTATTTTTATTTTTAATATTATTTATTATCATGTTATAATATATATATATATATATATATATATATATATATATATATACGAAGAGATTCTAATTCTGCTCTTGAAGAAATAAATAAAAAAATTAGATGAGTTAAAAATATCAAAAGTTAACACCATTAGGGGTGATGAAGAGCAATTAAATAAAATAACTAAGGGAATGTCATCTCGTACTTTTCCCACTAGTAGAAATTTTTATAATAGACCCACACTCCCAGATATTCAATTTGAAGAATGGGAACTTGAACATCCATCTGCCTTTGATGGTAATGGAATAACAGAGTGAAATATTGATGGTATGACAGACCATCAAATTCTACGAAAAACTCATAAAATAACCATGGCCGCTTCGGCCTACAGGGTTAAACATTCGGAAGAACAGACCATAAAACTAATTATTGTCGGCTTCACCGGAATCCTAAAAGGATGGTGGGATAATTACTTAAATTCTGAAAATAGAATGTATATAACTACCTGTATAAAAACTGAGGAAAATATCCAAATACCATTAATGGTGGAAACACTAGTTACTGCCATTATCCATAATTTTATTGGAGATCCAAAAATCTTTGATGAAAGAACATCCATGTTGCTACATAATTTAAAATGTCCTACTTTAGGAGATTTTAGGTAGTATGTGGATAACTTTATGT
>Ga0209700_108169_pt1 | contig 13764 bp, 17 predicted proteins | sample SiratroredBW_FD_187528 | JGI IMG/M metagenome (GOLD analysis project Ga0209700, IMG submission 187528) | Root nodule microbial communities of legume samples collected from California, USA - Siratro red BW (SPAdes) (version 2) | ecosystem: Host-associated > Plants > Roots > Nodule | place: USA... | reverse complement strand
TTCTACACCTGATCTTCATTCTGTGTAATCTGTTTTGTGTAGAAGCATTCTGTTATCTTCTCTGATCCTGTTGATTTGCAATCTGTTTGCTGTTTTCAATTACTGGGTTTGTAATTGAGTTGGTGCGGTGGGTTTTGCACTGGTCTCGCATCTGCTGAAGGGTTCAGTAGAGGGTGAGTGCTGGTGGGTGCAGTGTTGCTTGCGGACTGCAAGTGTTGTGGTGCAGTGGGTTTCTGCACTGGTTACACACAAGCTGAGGGGTTCAGTGAGGTGTGGGTTTACTGCTGGGAGCAGTTTGTAACTTGTTGGGAGCAAGGGTTCTAAACTAATCTTGTGATCTCTTTTAGTCGAAATCTTTGCTAGTTTGCAAAGGACTGGACATAGCCCTTGCGGAAGGGTGAACCAGTATAAATATTCTGTGTTCTTGCTCTTCTCCCTACTCTTATTGATTGCCTTTATTCACTGCTGCCATCTTTAAAATTAACTGGATTAAAATCAATTCATACTGTTAATCATACTCTGAACATCTGTTTACATAATCAACTATGATTCTGGTTTGTGTGTAATATATTGGATTGTGTTTAAACATATTAAATCTGGGTTAGCACAATCTTACACTGTAAATTGATTTCTGGGTTTAATTGATTTCTAGGTTTAACTGATTTCTGGGTTTAACTCTAATATATTCCGCTGTGCACAATCGATTGTTTATCTGACAGTTCAGAATTACATAGTCAATCGATTGAATAAAGAATTTTCATTCTCTACTTGAAGAATAAATCAGATTTGCGAAAAGTTTTCAAAGTTCAATTCACCCCCCTCTTGAACTCGGTCTAAACCTTATTTTTCAACTATTTCGCAGGATGCTTTGGCAACCAAGAAGCAATTGTGGTACCTGAATAGTGGCTACTCAAAGCACGTGATTGGTGATGCTTCAAAGTTGATGAACATACACTGGAAACATGGTGGATTTTTCACCTATGGAGATAATAACCGAGGGAGGATTCTAGGCAATGGGGACATTGGTGAAAAAGGTTCATTGATTATAAAGGATGTATTGCTGGTAAAGGGGCTAAAATACAATTTGTTAAGCATTAATTAACTTTATGTCAAAGGATTTAAAGTGAACTTTGAACCTGATTTGTGTCTTATAGCTGATTCAATATCATGGAAAACAATACTTGTTAGTAGAAGGATCAACAACGTGTACATACTAAACATCATGCATTAATTATAGCTTAAATTTTTTGTTGTCAAAAGTGATGAATCTTAGCTTTGGCATAGACACATGGCTCACATACATATGCATCATTTGAACAAACTTGTATCTAGGAATCTAGTTCAAGGTCTCCCTAGTCTCAAGTTTGAGAAGGATCAAGCCTGTGAAGCTTTCCAAAGAGGGAAAACAAACCAAAAATTCATTCAAAAATAAAAAGTGTTTCCACTTCAAGGCCCCTTGACCTACTTCACATGGACTTCTTTGAACCTTCGAAAACCATGAGTATAGGAGGCAATTATTATGGTTTAGTGATTGTAGATGATCTTTCTAGATTCACATGGACTCTTTTCATAGTATCCAAGGTGATGCTTTCAATCAATGCCTTTAAGAAACTTACACTGGATTTGTTGAAAAGAATTGTTGTATTTTCGCTATTAAAATAGATCGTGGGCGGTGAGTTTGAAAATGAAATATTTGACAAATTTTGTTGAATGTTTGGTATAAAACACCATTTTTCAGCTCTTAGAACTCCATAACAAAATGGAGCGGTGGAGAGGAAAATAGGTCTTTGGAGGAATTGACAAGAACTCTTTTATATGAAACCAATCTTTCTAAATACTTTTTAGCATATGCAGGAAATATAACTTGCTATTTTCTTAACAGAGTTTTAATTAGACCTATTTTAAACAAAACCCCCTATGAACATTTTAAGGGAAGAATTTTTCATTTTAATTGTAAGTGTTTTATTTTGAATAATGGAAAAGAGAACTTGGGCAAGTTTGATGCAAAGGCAGATGAAGGAATTTTCCTAGGATATTCTTCACATAGTCATGCATATAAAACATATAATGAGAGGACTATTTTAATTGAAGAATCTGTACATATTGTATTTGATGAATCTAACCAAGAGTTGCAGGAGAATTCAATGACAGATGCAGGTGATGATGATTTATTTGAAATCCAGAGGCAAAGGTTTGATGGAGACGGGTGGAGTGAAAGAAGAGAGATTACAAAGGTAAAAGAAGTTGAAATTGCTAAAGCAGAAGTTGTTGTTGAACCTGTTGGGAGTTATGGACTGCCTAAGGAGTGGAGAGTCCCACAAATTTAGGACAATGTAATAGGAAAAATTGACAAGGGTGTATCAACCAACAAGTCTTTGAACCTGTTTTGTGAGCATATGGCATTTGTTACTCAACTTGAGCCTAAAATTGTTTTCGATGCATTGAATGATTCTAACTAGATTAACGCTATGCATGATGAACTCAACCAGTTTGCTAGGAACAATGTTTGGATTCTAGTTCCTATAACTAATGAAATGAACGTATTGGAACTAAGAGGGTGTTTAAAAACAAATTAGATGAACAAGACAAAACTAGGCTAGTGGATAAGGCGTATAATCTATTGGAAATCTCATAGATTTGACATTTGATGAAGTCAAGTAAAATCAAGATCAGTCAAAGTAAAGTCAAAAAGGAGTTGAAGGCTTTGTCTTAGCTTAGTGTGTGTGTGTGTGTGTGTGTATGCTGATGGAATCACATGCAGAGGTTCATATATCAATGGGTGCATTCAAGAAATCTTAAAAAAGTTATTTGAAATTGTTTTGAAAAAAGATAAATTTAGAAAAAACTCTTTTATGAAAAGTAAATCGATTGAATTGATTTTTAATCATTGATTTCTACTAACTAATAGGTTTAATAAGTAACTATTTTTTTAAATTTGTTTTAAAACTAATATAATTGTCTTAAATACACGCATTTTGGATATTTTGAAGAACAAAAGAGAATACATTGAATTCAAAAAGAGAGAAACTACTATTGTGAACATTTAAGAAAAGAGCAGGAATTGTTTTTAAGGTGAAAAAGAGAGTCTTTGATCAAGAAAAACTTCAAGAAGGACTTCTTGGTGTTTTTCCCTTGGTTTTTGAAATTTTGCATTGGTTTTCATCATCTTAAAAAATAGGGAAGACTTATGCAATTAATTCAAGTTGTTGTTTTTTGTACTGATATGTGAGATTATAGCTTTGCTAGTGTGTATGCAGTGATTTTGGTTTGTTGAGTGCAAGTGCAGTAGGGTATTACATGTGTCTTGTGATTCTTGCAAGGTGCAAGAAGGTGTCTTTATTGTATAGGGTTTACAATTAAGAGTGATTAGTGAATTTTTCGTATTGAACATACTGTATTATGTTTCTTAAATCAAGTTAATGTGCATACTATTTTTCATTATACAGTCTTCTTGAGTTCAAAAGATACCTTTCGGTTCTCATACTATACAAACTGATTTCAATTGAATTTCATTAATTCTCGTGACTTACAATTTATTTTCAAAATTTCAATTGGTTAACTCTATATCTCAATCGATAATTTCTCTTCCAGTGAAATTTGGAAAATTCTCATTCACTAGTTTGCTTGTTAAAAGCAATTGATTGAAAATTTGTGTTAAAATTTCTATTAGTTATTTTAATTGATTGGCCAGCAATTCAATTGATTAAATTTTCTTGATAAGTCTTGATGTGTGATATATAAATCATTTTTTTTCAAATGAAAATCGATTGTTTTTTTAGAGTGCACTTGCAAACTACTGGTTAAGAGATTTTATTGAAAACTTTCATTTTTTTCTAAACCATATTTGTTAAAAATTGTTAACAGTTCAATTCACTCTCCTCTTGAACTCAGCCTAAAGTGTTTTCAATTTCTAACAGAGCTAGGTCTTGAAAGTTATTCAAGTTTATGATCCTATGGCTGAGGGAAAGCTGCCTTTGTAGAGGGTGCATCTATTATTAGACCTCCTTTATTTAGTGGGGTCAACTATCCATTTTGGAAACTCATAATGAACTTTTTTATTGAGTTACTTTACCATGGTGTTTGGAATATAGTTATGAATGAACCTTATGATAGCCTCCTTCGTTACAACTGATCTTCCTTCTTCGATTTGTGAGTGGAGTGGAGCATGGCAGTGAAATGGAGCATGTAATTGAATGGAAGAAGAGATTATTCAATGGTGAAAAATGATCTAGAAATTTAGAGAATGAGAACAGAGGTTCAGTCAACCCATCAAGGGTTCTTGGTGGAATACGCCCCAGCCACCTTAGTCAAAGAATAAAGAGGACAAAGATCCAGAGGGTGAATCAAGATCTTTCCAGAGCATTGGGCCAATCTCAGTCTGTTTGGACTTTCAATCGAGCCCATATACAAAATTGAAAAAATCACTTTGAAGAAAATAGAGTATCAAGGAGAAGTCCTCTAAATTGTATAAATTGTCTAGAATAATTTAGAATAATTTGGGTCGTGTATTTAGGCCAAGTAGAATAGATTTGGGCTTTATATTTTTGGACCATGTGGTGTAAGTGTTGGGCCTTGAGGCCCATAAATAACATTGGGCATGATCAAGGAGTCTAAATTAGGGTATGGGAGAAGCTCTCTCCTTGTGCCACTTGTCATCACCTTATGAGAGCCTTGGAGTGCAAGCTAGGTTTGAGAAGCTTGTCATAGAAGCTAGGGTTAGAAGCTTGATTGTATAATGAAATGCTGGCCATTTTTTAGCTCATTTGTCAAGTTTCCTTTTGAGTCTTCTTATATAAGAAGCCTTGAAGAACACTTGGTGGTTGGCCCAACCTCCTCAAAGATCACCTACATCCACTAGTTCATCCATTGCCTTAAAGCTTCCACTATAGCTTCTTCCATCACTTCACCTTTCCACGACTTTTTTCATTTGTTCCTTGCTTCTGCATTCAAGAAGAGTTTCTCACGTTCATTTGGATCAGTGCAAGTTTCCTCCATGCTCTACCACATACGTGGAGATTCAAGAAGCGAAAAGCACCAATGAGCTCTTCTATCAACTCTAGGAAAAGCAAGACAAGCTAACCTAGAGAGGAGCACAAACAAGTATAGGCTAGAATTTTAGTGTCACTTCACTTCATTCACTCAAGATAAAAATCAATGGATGAATATATCAATTGATAGACTCCTAAGTCAGCCAACTTGAAGCCAAAAGGGAGTGCAAAAATTCAAATTCAAATACCTAGATCTAGACCAACTTATAGTCATGCGACACTTGTCATTTGATCCCCAAAAACTGATGACTTCTATGGATCACACGCCATGTATCATGCTCACAATTTAAGCATTTAGAGCATGTGCAAAATGTGGAGGAGGGGATGGCCAAGTTTTGCTTCTAGATGCCCTAATTGGCCTAGGGTTTCAAATAGGCTTAAATGAAGCCTAATTGAAGCTCTAGGTGACTCTTTTCATTATTTTAGCGACTACCGTGGACCCAAAATGAAATATGTAGAGGCCCAATAAATGGCCTAGAGGAAATTAATCCACACTACTATTTACAAACAAAGATGTGGCCCATGTTGATAAGAGCTTTACTCTTTTGGGCTCAACTGAGTGCCACTCTTCCTAGATTCTGCTGGCCATCGCCCTTATAGCTATATCCTAGTTGACGGCTCTTCTATCATTCCCTCCCTCTTGAAGAGGATTTGTCCTCAAATCTATTAATTCTGCTTCATCATCTAAGGCACCTACAAAAGGGCGTAAGTCAGAAACATTAAATGTAGTATGGACTCCATACTCTTCTGGCAAATCTATCCTATATGCATTATCATTGGTGCGATTGAGGACTTGAAAAGGCCTATCTCCCTGGGGGTTGAGTTTAGACTTCCTTTTTTTTGCAAGAAAACGATCTTTTCTTAAGTAGAGCAAACCCTATCCCCTTTGTCAACACCTAATTTCGTCTGGATAAACAAAATTCATTTAAAAAAATAATATATTTTTAATTAACTTCTAAAGAAAATTCAAATAAAAAAAAGAAAAAGAGTTTTTTAGTGAAGTTTGAATTTTTGTTAAAGAAAGATATATATAGGTGTTTTTATCAATTAGAAAAAAATCAATCAAAAATCCATCTTTAATTTTTTGTTCTCTTATTTTCAAACAAAAAATGCAAAAAATATAGTTTGTTTGGCATTATCCCTTATTTTGAAAAAAAAAATGTTTTAAATTTTTGTCTTTGTTGAAAAAATAAAAAAAAATAAAAAAAAGTTTTGTTTTGATTTCATCTTGTTGAAAAATATAAAGGGAAAGAAGTAGGGATGATTGTTGCTGGTCCCCTACAACAACGATCCCAAGTCTGAAAAAAGTAGGGATGTCTCCTAACAAATGAAAAAAGTTGTTAACAGGGCGGGGCATTTTTTTTCTCTCGGTTATATATAGGTTGGTCTGCTAGGGTAAAGGGGGTTTTTTTTTGCTTTTGTTAGTTTTTATTGGGAGAGAGAGATATTGTATGGGGAATTTTGGAGAAAAGAGTTGAACGTTGGTAGAGTGAGATCTCAGAGGAAAAAGCATTCGCCACAGAAACAGAACATCGTCAAGAGAAACATTGATTGAAGAAGGTTCAAACAGTAGATTTGTGCGTCAAGTCAACAAATATGTATCCATTTTTTCATTTCCATGGATGAATGTTTCATAATATAAAATTATTATTCGTCATGTTATCCACTGATGATTGTGCAAACGGTGTCTTCCTTTTCTTTCTCTGTCAAATTGTGCTGAAATGTGATCGTTAGATGTCCTGGATATTTGTGTGATGTTGTTGGTTTATTTCTAGATGTCAGTTTCTAATTGTTTCTTTTAGGTCTATACGTTCATCAAAATTCCAAATCATGCATTGGCTTAATACTGAGAACCTAGAACCAATTTTGAAAACTCATTCAAAAAAATCTATAATATCCTTCTTGTGACTTCACAACAAAAAATGGGATCCAAAATTCTTCCGCAATAGGCCTCGAAGCATCGCGCCATGGGAATCGATAAAGTTGGAAGAGGCCCTATTTTAGGTCCCATGATTTATGGTTGCTTATACTGCGCTGAGTCCTACATGGAAACCGTAGCCACATTGAGTTTTGCAGATTCTAAAACAACAAAGGAAGACAAGAGGAAGGAGTTGTTTGAAACTTTAAAGACCAATGATTTTATTGGATGGGTTGTTGATGTCATTGACCCTAGGGAACTCTCTGCTAAAATGATTAAGAATAAAATAAACTTGAATGAGATTTCACATGACTCTGCCATGGGTCTCATTGATAGCGTACTGAAAATGGGAGTGTTTCTAACTGAGGGGTATATGGATACAGTCAAAGATTCAGGGAAATATGAAATGAACTTTCCATCCATCAAATTTGTGGTTGCAAAGAAGGCTGATAGCCTTTATCCTGTTGTTAATGAGGGCAAGCAGCGCCTCAAGTTCCAACATAATCCCTCCAATCATGCGCTTAACTTTGATGATGGCTTTTGCGTGGCCAAGGAATCCTTTGAATATGCACGAATCATGGAGCACACCGACGTCAACAACACCACCACCAAGTCCAAAGAAGATACCTTGAAATTGCCACTATGCTGGTTGTCTAGAACCCACACCCTCACGCACAAACCCAAACTACCTTCTCTTCCAATAAGCTCTTATATCGCTGCCACGTTCCAACCACCCTCTCCCCATTACCTTCTTCTCCTCTCTCGTTCTCACCTTCTCTCCACTATTAACACCAATCTTCCCCAACCACACGCTGCCATCCGAAACTACCCTCACCACTAACCTCAACCTCTAAAACCCCCTAACCCACTAAGGAAATCACCATGCAATCATCATTCCACGTAGCAACCAACCCGAAGGAGCCACCTACCCCCTCAACTTCTTCCTTCCCTCACAACCATCACCATTGAACGCCTCTCCATCCCCTCTATCGAGCCTCCACGCTGCCGAAAGCCTCCGTAGCTGCCTCCACCAATAAACGACCATGCGCCTTCCAACCACCATGTCCTCTAACCTTAGTCACACCAACCCCCAACCTCCTTCTCCCTTGCCTCGTGTCATCCTTTTCCCTCATCTCCTCATTGTCTCTCACCATCGTTGCCCTCAACTGAGTCTTCGCTAAACACCAAACCATGTATCCCAATCATATATCCTCTCCACAACATGATAGAACCAGTGCCTATGCCCTCGATCTACAACAGCTGCCTCAACTTTGATATCACAGCCCCCTACACCTTCACCTCCACAATAAATGCCACCATGCAAGCACCATGTCCTTACGCACCTCCAAATTCCACATAGCAACTAACCCTAAGGAACCACCACCACTTGTCTCCCTGCAAACCATACCCTGCATTTCTCCACCCCTCTTCACCATGTCACCAACAACCATCAACGTCACCTCCTAACCAATCACCATGTCGCTGCCACGTTTTTACAACTACCACCACGAACCTGCGTGCCTCCATAGCTACCTCCCCTATAACTCCTCCATGCCACCTTTCTCTTAAAATCATACACCAAGCCAACCTCCATTTTAGCCATTGCAATACCTCTCCTTGGCATGCACCGCACCCAACAACCACCTTCTTCCTATCACTTTCTTCTCCTCTCTCATTCTCACCCTACCCCCACCAAGACCGACAGAACAACCATGCCTCACCACCTTTCTCACTCCCTTAACCACGACGTCTCCCCTTGCCATCACCTCCAAACCACCGTGCAATCACCATCGTTGCCTCGCTCCACACCAGCCCACCATCACCACCTAGTAGCACCACTACACTCCAAACAGCCACTCTCGGCCATGATAGTTGTCGCCACAGCCTACACCGTCGAGCAAGCCACCGCACCAATGTTGCCAATGCTCGTGCCCCCCAGGCACAAGCCATTCCTTCCACCAAAGTCATGCCTCAGATCTCCCCAACCTTTTCGCCGCCGCCGTCGTCACTGGCGTCGTAACCGCCGTCGACGACGCTCGTCGTCACCATCCGCCACTGCTGCCGCCAACATCACTTGTCATGCCTCCCCTTGTCTCCAAAACCAAAACAGAACCTACCTTGCCACGTGTGCGCCACTAACCCTAATGGGTTAGTGGGGTTGCTTTCCATACCCCTGTGTCTGAGCTTGCACTCCCAATTCTCTTCAATCCCCAAAATACCCCTGCTAGTAGCTGAGTTGGGTTTACTTCCTGCACCTCCATTAATTGAAGTCTGCACCCACGAATGCCTGATTTCCAAAACTGCCCCTGGCTTGTTCTTTTTTTTAGAAAAAAAAATCTTCATTTACTAAAAAAAATAATAATGCTTTAAAAGTTTGATATTAGGCTATCTCTTTTAAAAGCCTTTCTCATGTAAAGAAGGACGTTTTGAATAAAATTTTCGGTTTAACTCCTTAATTGACCGCTCACGTCATATGGGAATTAATTCGGAAAAACTTTAATTTCATTTTGAATATCAAAGGGTCATACGCATCAAGTGATATCCAATATGAAGTTTCTCTTTGAAAATATGCGAAAATATTTCAGATTCAAATAAGAGATTTTGAAAATATCAAATTTCAAAAATATAAAAACTATAAAACTTTCAAAATTAAAATATCAAATCCTTAAACAAACAATTTTCAAACTATAGAACTACGTAACCCTGATTCTCCATCTCTGGTGGAGATACGTAGGAGCGAGGTTAAACCTTGTCGGGCTCTTTTCAAAATAAAAAATTGTTTTGTTTGCTTCTATTTCTATTTCTCGCGAAAAGCAAATATTTCGAAAATTACACCTATTTCATTCTATTTAGTTAAAGGTACCGTCTTAGGACGGGCATCGTGGGGGGCTAATACCTTCCCCACATTTAACCGACTCCTGGACTCGCAATCCGATTTTCGTAAACTAGCCTTATCTTTGTTTTCTTTGGTTTTCCATGAAAACTATGGTGGGGACTCTCCTCTTTCAAAAATTAAAATAAGTTATTTTTATCCGTCGTCCCATTGTGACCCCGGTTGCAACACCCTTCTCCAAAAATCAACTTCCTCTTCCCCCTATTGTTCTGTTTAGCATATCTATCACTTTGTTCTTGTATTTGATTTTTAACCCTCTCATGCAATTTTTGAAAAAACTCAACTTTTGAAACCCCATCTTTATGTATAGACTCGTGAATGTTTGGAAGGAGTATCAAATCAAATGGAGTAAGAGGATTAAAACCACACACAACTTCAAAGGGAGAGATTTTGGTGGTTTTGTGAACCACCCTGTTATAGGAAAACTCAATGTGGGGAAGATACTCATCCCAATATCTATAGTTAACCTCCAAAAGTGCCCTAAGAATAGTGGATAGAGATTTGTCAACAACAGCAGTTTTCCCATCTGTTTGAAGATGACAGGAGGTGGAAAAATTAAGTTTGGTGTCCAATCTTTTCTAGAGAGTTCTCCAGAAATGACTCACAAATTTAGGATCTTTGTTTGACACTATAGCAGACCTTCTTTATTCATTGGGGTCAACTATCCATTTTGGAAACTCATAATGAAAAATTTTATTGAATCACTTGACCGTGGTGTGTGGAACGTAGTTGTGAATGGACCTTATGATAGCCTCCTTGGCTACGGTTGATCTTCCTTCTTCGATTTGTGAATGGATTGGAGCATGGCAGTGGAATAAAGCATGTAATTGAATAGAAGAAGAGGTGATTCAATTGTGAAAAATGATTTAAAATTGGAGATAAGGAGAACAAAGGTTTGACTTACTCTTCAAGGGTTATAGGATAAGCAAGAGAAGCTAACCTAAAAAGGAGCTCAAACAAGTGTAGGCTAGAAATTTGGTAGCACTTCACTTCATTCATTCAAGATAAAAATCAATGGCTAACTACATCCATTGATAGACTCTCAAGCCAACCAACTTGGAGCCAAAAGTGAGTGGGAAAATTCAAATTCAAATACCTAGATCTAGATCAACCAATGGACTTAGGTAACCCGTGAATTTTAACTATTTCTAAGGAAGAGTTTAGCTATGTTGCTTACATCATCTTCTTTGTGGCAGGGTAAGAAATGTGCCATTTTATTAAATCGGTCTATTACCACAAAGATAAAGTCAAAACCCCGTTGAGTCCTAGGTAATCCCAAAACAAAATCCATGTTATATATCTACCCAAGGGGCAGAAGCAACAGACAAATGAGTATACAACCCATGAGGCATGAACCACGAGACGTCCTTCTTGAATCTCTTTAACAAAAAGCTTCTTATGTGAACTTTGGGAAATACAAAGTCTTTCTTCTTTAAACAAAACCCCCTCAAACACATAGTAACCTCCTTGTAGTTTTGAGTGACAACTAGCAAAAATGGTGGAAAGTTCAGAATCTTGGCTATAAAGCTTTGGAATGTGTTCAAATACAAGAATTTGGGTTCCAATTTTAGAAAATAATGCATGTCTGTAAGACAAAGCATCTGCTACTACGTTCGATTTGTCCTTCTTGTACTAGATCATATACTGAAATTGTTCCAAAAGTTCCATCCATTTTACATGTCCTTTTGTTTAACTTATGTTGACCCTTCAAATACTTAAGTGACTCATGGTAACTGTGGATGACAAATTCCTGAGACACAAGGTAGTGTTCTCAAGTTTAAAGGGCTCTGACCAAAACATAAAGCTTTGTCATAGGTAGGGTAGTTAAGTGTGGCACCATGAAGTCTTTCACTAAAATATGCCATTGGGTGACCGACCACCTTGCAGCAACACAACACCTATTCCAACTCCCGATGCATCAAATTTTAGCTAAAAAGTTTAGAAAAGTCTGGCATAGCTAGAATGGGTGCATTAGTGAGCAGAGTCTTTATCTTTTGGAAAGCGCTCTCTTGTTTTTCACCCCAAAGGAATGTGACGTCTTTCTTTACCAACTCATTGAGTGGTGAAGCTAGATTGGAGAAGTTAGGTACAAAACATCTTTAAAAACTTGCTAAGCCATGAAAACTCCTAACATCCCCCATGTTCTTTAGAGTGGGCCAATCTTGAATGGCCTGGATTTTGCAGAGTCAACATGAACCCCTTGTTTATTGACAATTAAACCTAAACAGGCTACACTTCAACACAAAAAGTTCATTTATCTGCATTGGCAAATAATTTATTTTTTCTAAGGACTTCTAAAACTGACCTCAAATGTTGTAAACGAGACTCAACACTACGACTCTTTACTAAAATGTAATAAAAATAAACGACTACAAACTTACCTGTACAATCTCTAAAGGTATGATTCATAATCCGCATGAACATATTAGGTGCATTAGTAAGCCTTAAAGGCATTACAAACCATTCGTATAGTCCAAATTTGTTTTTAAAAACGGTTTTTCACTCACCAACCTTTTTTATTCCAATTTGGTGATATCCACTTTTTCAATCAATCTTGGAAAAAATGGTGGACCCTTGCAGTTTATCCAACATATCATCAAGCCTCGGAATTGAGTGCCTATATTTTATTATCATGTCATTGATTACCTGACAGTCGTAACAGATATGCCATTTTCTGTCTTTTTTCGGCAACAACCAGACGGGCACGACACAATGGCTTAATCTTTTCTAAACCCAACCTTTATCCAGTAACTCTTGAACTTTGGACTCAATATCCTATGCTTCTTCAGGATTTATCTTGTATGAAAGTTTATTAGGTAGACTGGCTCCAGGAACAAAATCTATTTGGTGTTCTTTACCCCTAAAAGGTGGAATTCTTGTAGGACCTTCACTAGAGAATACATCTCCAAATTCTTTTAAAAGTCTCTCAACTAAAGGAGGTAAAGTCCTAACTTCAGGAGTAGAGGAAAAAGTCCATGTGAGTGTTCCCTTACAAAGAAGGAGGTATGGAGTTTGCTCAGTGAAGAGAATGTATTGTAAAGATTTGCTTACAAAATGATTTTCCTTCTGAGTGACCTCATGGGAAGGAACACCAAGCTCCCACACCTCTGACTCATCTTTAAGACCTAAGTTTTTGGAATTTTTTTACTGTCTAATTTTTTTATTTGAATTTAATCTTCCAATATGTGAGTGGGTGTTAGAGGATGAAACACAAACTTTTTCTCTTTATGGGTAAAAGTGATCTCATTAGTCATACCGTTATACATGGTTTTCTTGTCAAATTGCCACAGTGTGCTTAATAAGACATGGCAAGCTTCTATGCGACTACATCACATAAAGCAATATCTTCATAGTTTACCACAGAAAGCTTGACTTTTACCTGATCTTTTACATGGATGTCCCTCTCTTCATTGAGCCAATGTAACTTATATGGTTTTGGATGAGGGACAACAGTTAAATTCAATTTATCAATCAGTTTAGTACTACAACAATTACAGCACGACCCGCTGTCTATGGTAAGAGAACATGTGTTTTCCAAAATTTTGTACCGAGTATGAAAAATGTTCTCTCTCTGAGACTCGGGTTGTAGGCTAGACTGATTGTTGAGGGTTTTGCGAATCATGAGTAAATCACCCTCACATGCATATGCATCCTCAGTGGTTAAACTCCTAGAATCTTCACTCATAACTGTTATATATGTCATGGCACTAATATTAATATTTCTTATAGAGGGACATTGGGCCTTGACATGACGTTGTCAACACCCAATTTCGTCTGGGCAAATAAAATTATTCTAAAATATAAAACAATATAAAATAAAAATAAAAATGTGTGTTATTATTTAAATAAAAAGAAAGAGTTTTGATTCTATTCTATTTTATGAATAAAGTTAAAATAAAATTCGT
>Ga0209700_108168_pt1 | contig 13765 bp, 6 predicted proteins | sample SiratroredBW_FD_187528 | JGI IMG/M metagenome (GOLD analysis project Ga0209700, IMG submission 187528) | Root nodule microbial communities of legume samples collected from California, USA - Siratro red BW (SPAdes) (version 2) | ecosystem: Host-associated > Plants > Roots > Nodule | place: USA... | reverse complement strand
AACTTTTTTTTTTTTTCATATAAGAGTCTTGTTAGACATAAAAATAATTGAAAAAATTTGTGATAAATGGATAAACTATTTTTATAAGTTAGAAATTAGTATTGTTATCATTTATAATTATTTGTTATGAATATATATATATATATATATATATATATATTATTTTATTCAATAAATTTGATAAATTGTTATTATATAATGAATATAAAAGAATATCAATATTTTTTTCCGTGCAAACAAACAAGTATAACTCACAAATTTTAGATATCGAATTCTAATGGTAAAAGTTAAAACTCATTTAATATACAAATTTTATAAATAATTTTTTATAGTACATATTTATAAAAACCTAAATAGGAAGAATATTTGCCTACGATGCTCTAGTAATTGAATGGCACCACGTACATAAATTATTATGGCCACTATAAATGGTCACAGTGCACGAAACCAAACATCAAAAGTAAAATAGGTTTACTTTTTGTTTACATATGTTAAGTTAATCTCTTTTTCTTTTACAGCAAAAGAAATTTGGTTAACTTTTGAAAAAAAATGTTAAAGTAAATATATCTTAGCCATCCAAAGAGTTATTTTGTACTGAAAATATACAGATTCTTTTTTCTTTTTTGTTTTCGCAGTTGTCCTTATATACCTAACCGAAAGAGACCTAAAACAAAGGGAGAAGTTTCTTTACACTTCATTCATTATACGGGGTGGCTTAGTTCATGCACCAAAAAAGCATATATTTGTGGTTAAGATGAACACGACAAAGGCATATTATATGAGATTTGTCATTAATTATAAAATTATCAAACATTTTCTGACAACGTTAGAGTTGAATATTTATTCACGAACTGTCTAAATGCAGAGTTTGTGTTTTTAAACTAGAAATTGAACATGGGTTTTTCTAAAATCTGGCGAAGTCCATGGTTACTATAGAGTTCTAGGTAAAAAGAGCAATATAGCCAGATTAGGTTTTTTTCTCATATTGTCACAAGGAAAAGTTGAATAAAGATGATGATGTGCTTATATTTATTTTACTTTCATTCACGTCTAACTTTCACATTCCATTATTGCTACTACCTTCCTTCATATCTCTTGAAAAAGATTTTCTATGTTTATTTATGATCTAGAAGTCCAACTCAATATTTGTTTTAATTTCGACACTTAAAACTTCTTTAACTGTCTTAGCACTTTAAGTTACGTGTTCCCTTCTCTCTATTTTTTTATTTTTCATTATCTAGCTAGATTAGATTTTGTTCTCTTTATTTCAGTTTAAACTGTAAATTCTTGCTACTTTCGGTACATTTGTGTTTATAAATTTTTGTTCTTATGATTAAAAAGACATTTTAATTTTCAAATTTTTAATTACATAACTTATTATACACTACAAGAAAAAATTATTTAGATATCAATATTAGCTACCAAATAAAATGGTTACTAATTGTGATCAAAATAGTCACCAAATTAGATTTTAGTTGCTGAATAACTACAAAATAGAAGTAATGATTGAATTTAGTGACCAATTAAGTCAAATAATTGATATCTAACATTAGTTATCAAGGTTTTAGTGACTTATACCATTAAATTCTAAATTGGTATCTAATAGTTAGAGACTAATTTAGAATCTAAGGATAAATGTCACTAAATTCAATCATTACTTCTATTTTGTAATTAAAATTTGGTGACTATTTTGGTCACAATTAGTAACTATTTCATTTGATAGCTAAAAATTAGTCTCTAAATAACCTTTTTCTTGTAGTGATAGTACTTATGCGATGAAGAGATAATATAGTAAACAAAAAATTTCATATTTGAAAATGGTATAATACTTAAATAGACTACTCCAAAAATTGGTTGCCAAAATTTGAAGTGGGAGACACAAACACTTATTTTTAAACTTTCAATTAAAGTTTTTAATATATTATATTTTTGTTGTTAATCAAAGTAATTGATGACTAAATGTTATGTGGGAGTTATTTTATATAATGTACTTTGTATTTGAATTTAAGGTTTTTAAGAAATATTAAAGTGTATTTGAAGTATATAAAAAGTTTTTTTAATTATATTTTTGTAAATACATATTAAGAAGTGAAATTTAAGTCTAATCCAATCTTACAAAACCGGCTTGTAAGGTGAGGTTTGTACCTATTTATAAACGATTGAAAAGATCTTATCTCTAGTCTCTAGTCGATATAGAATCTCTAACACACCTCCTCATGCAGAGACTGCTCATTTAACTTCTTAATAATGCATGTAAATCATAATGGTTTCGGAGACTGCTCATTCCACTTCTTAATAATGCATGTAAATCATAATGATTTTGCCCATAAATACAGTATATTATGTTAAAACTGAACTCATTTATACTTTTAATACAATTAAGTGTTTATAATTACTTCGTTTATTTATATAAAAAAGGATTATAGAATAGTAAACCATGTATATTAGTATACTAACATTTTTTTTCTTGTATATTTTTAATGCAAAAAAATTATCAAGCTTTAACCACACCACCTATAAAATTAGTGTTTTCTAGACTAAATTTAAGGTTCTTAATTAAAGTGGGTGGGGTGACACAAGATGGTCTATTTTTTAACATAGAAAAACTAAATTCAACATTGACTCACCTTTAGAAGAGATTTTTTTTTTCCTTCTAAAACGCCATATAAGCATTTTTAGACTGAATTGTAAAGTGGTAATTAAAATGTGAAACTTTGTGAATTTAGTCTTGGAGAAAGTAATCAAATTAGATATAAATTTCTGAAAGTGTAATCGATCAATCACGCTAATCTAATCTTAAAAAAAGTGTAATTTTTATGATAATATAACTTATATGTAGGAAATAAAATAGCAATAAATAATTAGGTATATATATATATATATAATAATATAAAAAATATTTTATTTTTCTTATTTTTGAAAACTAATGCACATTTTGTATTATTTATCTTTATTCTAAATACAAATTACTCTCAACCAACATTTTGTTGCCGCGTAGAATCGTTTAGCAATATGATAATTATTGTACTAAGTTAATGTCAATTTCAAAAACCCTAAAAGGCCTTCTATTATTGAACCACTCTGTGTTTCATGTGATTCAAAAGTTATGGTCAAAGATTCTTGTCTTATCCTCTAATTCTTGTAAAAGTATTTTTAAGTTGTTCTATTTAAGCCTGTTCAAATTGCTAAATATTCATAATAAAATTATTTATCCTATCCTAATTGCATAATATTTACAATAATAACTATAATATGTTCAAGGTTTATAAAATTAAAGGATTAATATATCATAATTATGATCTGTACTAACTCTCATTTTCTATGCCATTGAAATTGATCAATATTACTAATTATCACTTCCTTAATAAGTTCTTTTTAGAATTATTTATTTCTCAAGAATCATTAAATATCACCAACTTTAAGGAAAACAATATAATAATCAATCTTTCAAACTTTATTCCCAAAGAGTAGATCTGATTCATTTTGGCTCTGCTCTCCAAATGATAGATGTCAAATATTAAAAGAAAAAAAAAACTATATAAGGTTGCTATTCCACACAGAAGAGACCAAATTAAATTTGACTAAAAGTTTAGATTCTTTGACCAAATCTTCAAAATCAGAACATACGAACTCTATCTCCACAACTTTCACTAAGCTAAATAGGATTCCCTAAGCAAATCCAACTCTGAAGGAAACCAATTCCCAACAAATATTCTTCTCCAAAATTCATGCTTTATGTCTCTCTTTTCCTAGACAAATCTGATTTCACTAAGTAAATTCACACTTCATCTTCAAAGCTCCTTTGTTTTGATAATTTGCTAAGCGAATCAAGATTTACTGAACGATTGGTTCATTCAACACTTCTGACTTATTCTTTATTGGCTTAGCTTCTTCCCGAAATTGAAACAATCAAGAGATCAAAAGAACATCAGCTACATTTCTCAATCCACTTTTGCTTAGTTACAAAGTTTTCTATTGAAGTGAGGTTAAAGCAAAGTCCAAATTTAAGGAATTCCATTTAATTTAATTGCCTCTTGAATAGGTTCATCAAAGAAGTAAAATTAATAATTAACAAACTCCTCCAAAGTTATAACCTTTCATGATAATTAAAGTCCTTCGAAACATAATACTCACATTTCACTTTCATACAACCTCATAAAATATTAACAATATAAGTTTATTACATGAACTTTGTTTAAAATACTTCATGACTCCATTCTTAAAAAACATATTACCAATATCAAAATATTTTATTTTGTATCAAAAGATATCAAGAATGCCTTTTTTTTTTTTTTAGATATTATGTGTTTGTTAATTGATCTTGAGACCAAGCATAACTTCATTTTCATGTTTTTTTTATCAATAAATAATGATATAAAAATGGTTTAGGAAGTACTTTATGAAAAGTTTTACAAGAAAAAAGATAAAAATATATGATATAGAAATGATTCAAAAGGTAATATAAAGAAATTTACAAGTTAAAGAAATAACAGTAACTCCTAAATTAGCACAATACACAATAAAATACATATCATTGACCACCGATAATCAAAGAACTAGTACATAAGAAAGACAAAATCATAATAACATTGCACCCGGAGCAACACAAACAAAAATTTAACATATATTCTCTATAGGCATCCTTCAAGTGAGATTGGGTGATACTCATTTCGGGATCAAAGTAATGAATAAGCATTATATTCTCTTTCCATTTTCCCGTCTTTGGAAGTTTACCCATCATCTTCATAATGTTTACCTTTATCAAGTCCAAATTTTCTTTGATAAATTTGAAGCTAAAACCATTGATTCTGGACTTTTACTTTCTTTACAATCTCATATAATTATTCTCACTTCCTCTTCTTTCAATTTTACTAGAATCCTTTCATTATCAGCTTATAAGATGGATGAAAATTTCATTCCATCTAATACAATATTATTCTTTTTCTTTTTATGTAAATTTGTTTTGAAAATTTTTTGCCTCCCTTTTATACATTTGTTGGTTCCTCTTCCATTCCTTATTCATAAATATTACTTTCAGCCTATTGATCATCCTCTTCTAGTTGATTAAGGTAGTAAAATATCTTATATTTGAGTTTTCCAATTTTATCTATTTTGCTCTAGACTTTTGTTTAGTAAAAAAATCTTGTTTATAGTAAAGTTTTATAAGTTTCGTTAGTAACTCCTACCTCACACACTTTTTATCCTAACCCAAGTTTTCATCCTCATCCGCTAAATCAAGCTTCACAATCTATATTGTTATGGTCTCAGACTTCTGAGATGTTCCTAAAAGAATCCTTGTTCCACTTCTTTAGTAGTTTAAACTTTTCTTTGATTGTTTGGGTCCAACACTTAATATTTTGAATTTCTCCCATCATCCCTTCATTGTTTTCCTAAACAAATTTCATGCATCTATGCATCCACCCTCAATTGCTTAGGGCCCTAATCCATATAAGTAGATTTTAGGAGGAGAGTACAATGATTTGATACCATTTTACTTTGCATCCATTCCACACATCAATCTAACCTCTTGCAACTAGTATTTAATTTATTCTACTCTTAGTCAAGCAATTTTGTTTGAAGCAAACATATCTTCTTCCCACTATTGGATCATCCATGGCTTCCCTTTATTCTATGAAAGAGGTGAATTTCTTCATATTTGTTGTGTTGTGTCCCCATTTCCTTATTCCTTTCCTTTCTTTTATTTTTCTTATAGAGGTGAAGTCTTTCATTAAAGATAATTTCTATTTTAGTTCTTTCAATTCCTAGCACACTATATTTTTGTTGTTCTTGTTTACATATAAGTAGAGATGACAATGCAGGACGGGCCATGCGAGCTGACTTGCAACCTATCGTAAAAAAGTGTGGGGTGAACTGGATATTTAAGCCTGTCAACATGCATAAGCCTCCTGCAATTCGTATTAATTTTTTTCTTTTTAATCTTTTCTTAATGTGTAGTGTTGTTTCCATATTGAATATGACTAAATATTTTCATTTATTATTTCATCAATATCATATATTTATAAATACAAATTTATATTTTATTATCATGGTCCACTTTGATAGTGACAAACTTTTTACGAGGCGAAAAAGGGTCATGGCTCCCCAAACTTCTCTCTCTAAATTTTTTTAAATCATTTATACAAACACATTAAATTTGATTTTCGCTCTCCAAAATTCTATTTCAAACTTTTGGCTCTACCAAAATTTCCGATCAATCTCGTCACTACACTTTAATATATTTATTTTTCATAGTGTGCTTTCTTATTTACTTGTATTTGTAGTAAAAATTAAATAATTAATCCTTAAGTTTTTCTTGTAATACTTACATTAAATCCTTGTTTTTATAAGATAATCAATTTGGGATTGAAAAATTATTAAAGATTTTTGTTATTTTTTCAATTTTTTTTTGTATAGATGAGTATGAAAACTCGTAATTATGCAGGACATGTCGGATTTATTAACCTAAAAGTCTTGTACGAGCCAACTTATCCTAAGATATTTTTGATAGGCCAAATGTAGGACAAACCACAATACGGTAGCCAGTCTACATTGTCACCCTTATCCAAGTGCCATTATATTGACTATTGTGCAGTCTATTGAATGTTCCCTCTTTAAACGCCTGAAGTTAAAACTCAACAACTTCATAAAAAAAATTACTTGGGTCCCCTTGCCCTTCCTTTTTTCTAGTGCATCAAGTTGTTTGATATCTTTTTCCTCCATTAAGCTTAGAAATTTCAATATTATTTCTCCTTCGGCTTTGTGTGTTACCCTAAAATATATATTCTTATATCTCAAATATTTAAAATTTCTAAATGACTGAATTTTAATCCCTTAGTTCGAGTTTAGTGTTATTGAAGTATTTTCCTATAGTGTCATTATGTGAAAAAGAAACATATGTATTTTTTTAAATTTAGAATTTAGAAACTGTGGATTTGAGAACTTTTTTTCTATATTTATACTTTTATCAACCAAATTCTAATGAGTTTTAATTTTTTTTAATCTTTGTGTTTCTACAGCGAAAGATTACTAATGCCTCTAGGGTGTTATATGCAATGCATACGTTGAGTGAAATCCAATTAAACCTTGGAACTTGTGTTGCCTTAGTACGTGAATCATATTTAATTAAATCATGGAAGATGATCTTTCTTGAAGCATATTCAACTGAACTTGTAGTATAAATCCTACCTAAATAAGTCTTGATGTAACCTTTTGGTATTAGGGAAGTAGTATAGTCATAAGTATGTTAGGGACTATCAAGATAAAAGTGTCTTGTTTAATTTAGGAGAATCCTTTTTCCTTTGTATATATGGTATAATATTAAGATTTTCCATTTTTTCTATCAGTAATAAGAAATTTATAAAATATGTGAAACATTTGGAGTGTTTCAATCCTTCTACAACTCTACAAATATATACAAGAAACTATATAAATGGATACATGTAAGAGGTATACAATCCACTTTGTCATGACAACCCATTACAAAAAACAAAATTTCACATCACACATTGTCTTCCTTTTACATTCGCTTTTGGCTTTACACTTGTGAGCCTAAGTTCCCAAACTTGTTACACAATTTTTGCAACACAATTTTTGCACAATTTGTATGGCATATAGCCAGAAGATGTGTGTGTGTGAACAAATCCTACATTTTGACGCAAGGATATAAACATTATTTATATTATGTGTGAATCTTTTAGTTCTTTGAATAATAACATACCACATGTCATATATTCATTTCAACACCTCTAACCACATACTCTCCTTTCCCTCCTAACTTCCCTTGACATTCTTACATAATATTCTTACATCTAGCCACATTCTTACATCTTTATCCTCTCCCCTAACATCATTGATTAACCACTTATATGCATATTTAACCGTGTACATTTTTGTTTCATCTATTTTCCAAATACAAGCATCTTCCTTGCCCTAGTGTATATCCCCATATTTCCTACGTAAGTTCATTCACCATAAGTTTCTCCCAATCAAACCAATCTCTTCACCATACCAAATAACATTCTCAAATATTATTATTCAAACCCCAATCTCCCGTATGGTGACATGCTTTAGAATTGAATTAGCATAGAATTTGAGGAATCTTTCCCTTAAAGGAGTTTTTCCTGTCCACACGTCTTCTTAAAATTTAATATTGTTTCCTTCTCCTATTTGTCTTTCTATGTTCATATTAAACCACCTATACTAAGCTTTTCCATAATGCAAGTAACAAGAGGAGTCAAAATTTTCAACAAGCTAAGCTATTTAGTCTTATTAGAAGTGTCAATTTCGTTAATGACGAACATAATTCTTCATGTGTTTCATATAATACACATACTCTACTTTATAGCACATTTCCTATGGAAGCTACCACTTGTAACCACTTTGTTATTAATAACTCACCATGCAAAATATTGAATGAAGGAAGAGATTTAATTTTTAAGAATTTATTATAAACATCTTCATCCTCTCCCTTAACATCATTGATTAACCACCTATATGCAGATCTGACCATGTACATTTTTGTTTCATCTATTTTCTGAATACAAACATCTTCCTTGTCCTGGCATATATCCCCATATTTCCTGCATAAGTTCATTCACCATAAGTTTCTCCCAATCCAACCAATCTCTTCACCATACCAAACTCATTCCCAAATATTATCATTCCAAACCCCAATCTCACTTATGGTGTCATGCTTTAGATTTGAATTAACATAGAGTTTGAGGAATCTTTCCCTTAAAGGAGTTTTTCCTATCCACACATCTTCCTAAAATTTAATATTGATTGCTTCTCCTATCTGTCATCCTATGTTCATATTAAACCACCTATATTAAGCTTTTCCATAATGCAAGTAACAAGAGGAGTCAAACTTTTCAACAAGCTCACCTATTTAGTCCTATTAGAAGTGTCAATTTTGTTAATGACGAACATGATCCCAATAAAATTAGAAATAAGATTAGACAATTGATTATTGTCATTTCACAAAAAAATTAAATGTGTTTCAATTTAGACCTTCTAATATAGTGTTAAACTGTTTAATACTAAAGAGATGATACTATAAAAGGGGAAAAGTTAACCTCAAGTCGTCTCAGAACGAATCCAATAACGAATCCAGTGAATCAATGTTCAAAACTCATCTACTAGTAATAAAAGTTAGTAGTAATAGTAAATTAAAAAGAGAGCTAGAAGATTGTTGTGTTGGAAATTAAAATAGACAATGTAAAATAATATAGAAAATATGTTAATTATCAAGTTCTTTCACAACAAATTCTTCCTTAGTTTTTTCAAGATTATTATCCTTCAACTCTTCACCGAGTTGAAGTCAATCAAACAAATATTAATCAAATTCAGCAAAAGCTTATTAGCAAAACAAGTGTCTAATAATGTATTTAATATCTTAACTCGTCTCTAAGTGTTCACTTAACGAGATGTATATCTTTTATCTCTTGACTAACCATACAAGAAATTGATTAAGACTGAGTGAATTAACCAAAAACTCTAATTAAGGAAAAATAACTCAACAAACATTCAAAAATAATTACTTTTTTCAAAAAAATAGATTTTAAAAAGACTAACAGTAAAGCACGACTATGTAAAGAACACAACTTTATTGAACAAAAATCTTAAAACTCACGAGCTTAGCCTTTCTTGAGGAAACGAGAACAAAAGAATTACAAATAAAAATAAAACTAAGGTTTATGCTACGCACGACCATCTTTCCTTTATGTCTTCTCCAATCTTTTTTTTATAATATTTTTTTATTCACGAAATCAACTCAGATATTATTCTTGTAATTATTAGATAAATGTTTCCTTATGTGTCACAAAATATCTTTGTGAAATTCAGATAACTTTTTTTTGTCTCAAATATTATTTTTATAATTATCAATTTTTTCTTCCTTCATCCCATATTGCAAATTTTTTTTTTCAGATTTGTAATAAAAAATATTATAAAAATTTTAAAAAATATTTGCTTTAAATCAATTGTCTTTATAGAAAATCCATAAAAAATGTATAAAGAAGATTTAATTGAATTTAGAACTCAAATAAGAGATCTCAATTAAGATTCAAATAATTCTTATTAAATATTATTTAAAGTAATAAATTTATTTTCAATTACAATCTAATAAAATATAATAAAATCTAGTAAAATCATAATTAAAATCTAAAAAAATCATAATTAAAATATTTAAGTATTTTTAAATATATAATCATCAACCATTTATATCAAGAGGAGCAATTTACATCTCAACAAAATGAAAACCTCATTACAATACAAATACTTGAAATTGCAGTTAAACTCCCAACCAATATAATAAAACTCAATCACCTATATAGCTTTTGACATATTAAGGTTAAAAAGGTTACACGTATCTAGAAATTTCCATTAACATGCAAAGCTATCCTTGCCCTCGGTTTCCTAAAGTGGTATTCAAGATTATGAGTCATCCATCACTATAACCCTAGTTGAAAGGCAAGGCTTATCATGAGAGCATTTTCTTTCTTAAAGAACTTTTTATTGTCAAATAAATTTTACGGGAATCCAATAAAAAAAAAGTTGGACCAATAGTTCTTTTCCAATAAAATAGTAGCCATGGAATTCATCTAATTTAGAGTATATTGTTAACTGTTTATGTAATCAAATTAGTCCTTTAGTGAATAGGTAATTTGTTCCAAGTGTCTCTTTGTTATTGCTTCTTAATCAACTTTCTATTTCTTCTCTTATCCACACACACACACACTGCTTTATGAAAACAGGATTAACATTGATTAAAATAACAAACATGGATCGTCACCTAATTCGAAACAAAAGTTCAGGTTCTGAGTTATATTATTCATATATAATAAGTAACTACTTTTTTCATTTTAAAGTTTTGCTATTCAGTACCAAAAGACTTTTGCACAATGACATCACATTATTAATTTACTCTTTTAAAACAAATAATAGATGTGTTAGTAGTGTAAAATAGTCTTAGTGTGAATTAACATAATCGACTAATACATGTTATATAAAATAAAAATGAATAATGAATGATTTGAAAAATATTTGTTTTAAGAATATCATTTTATAGTATTTTCTATACCAGATACTACCATGTTTAAAAATTCTAAATCAATTTAACTATTTTTTTTACCAAAACATTAATATCTTATGTAATCAAACAAATGTAAGGAAGCACTGGATAGATTCAAATTTAATAAATTATGAAAAAATAAATAAATAACAAACTAAGAATCATCTTCTACCTAAAATCTTAATTAATAAACCATTTATATATATTATTTATCTAGCAAATTTATATTAACACGAGTTTCTAATGAAGTACATCTGTTGTCAACATTATTGATTTATTGCACTCATTTATCTGATTCTGAAAACAATAAATAACAAGAAATTTCAATTATATGTATAGTGGTAACAGCATAATGTCCATATTGATTAATAATTTTGTGACACTGTTGGGGGCAGACATATTCACCTGTGGGGATAACCCACTTTTGTATAAAGTCCAATTCAACAACAGAAGCCAGCATTTGGAACAATTGTGAGGCCAATACTTATGCCAACATATTTGGATAATTTCAGACAAACCCTAGGCAATATCTTTCTCAATTTCTTAAGCCAAGAAAATTGTCATTGTCATTTCTTTAAATCTATATATATTGTCATCGATCACGTAACCAAAAAATGTTGTGGTTTTGTGCAGTGCACCCCTGCATAAAAATAAAGAATATTGTCGGTAGTGGAATGCTCACAATTACCACCTATTACCACCTCTTGCAGTAAATTAAGATGGATTTACTTTGAGAAAATGACAATGTTTTCATAGTGCTTGAATGATTAACCCCTTTTTAATACCATATATTGTGTTGTACATGCAAGAAATAACAAAGTTAATATATCATCTAGTGTTAGTGACTTCGGACACATAGGACTTCACTTAACCTAATCATGCATGTGATGTGATAGGAATATTGTTTTTAATTCTGCTCAAAAAATCCAGAAAATAAAAATAGTCATAAGGTTTATATATATGTATGACTGTATTATTTTTTTTGGGTCGGCAAGTATGACTGTATTATTGTTCTACTAATCACTAAACGATCTTGTAAATTGATCTGTGAAATCATTGATGATGTGATACTTTGAATGGCTTCAAATTTCAAAAAAAAAAAAAAAAAAGATACACAACTTCAATCCATCTGAATCGACAAATAAATTACTGAAAATTTGAAAGTGATTTTTCTTAATAGCTGTACTTTTCATGTTGTCTAATGTCTCAGTTTTTTCACCATCGGCCAAGATTGTGTATTGAGGAAAGAAAATTCCTTATTATTAAAATAATTATTGACATATAATATAATATATTGTTTTCTCTAAAATTAATATCTATATTCAATTGCAAACAATTCATTTTTTTTTATGTTTTTGCTTTCCTCGTTCAGGTTTCTACCTCACTCTTTTCTAAACGAGTATTTTTAAATTAATTTTATTACTTATTTAAAATCGAATCCATCTATGCATGTTAAGATCAAGGATTGGTAAGGTCTTTCAAAACTTGTAATGAAACCTCTCGTTGAAAAAAATCTTGTTTTTTCTTTTTCTTTTGAGGTCTTTCAATTATATATATATATATATATATATATATATATATATATATATATATATATATATATATATATATATATATATTGGATAAAGAGCATTTATGCATTTAAGATTTCTTTTTTTCAAATTTCCTTATAATTTTCAATAACCCTCATAATTTTTTTTTTCTTTTTTTCTTCTTTGTCTTTTTCTTCTTCTCACTTCTTTGTCATTTATGTGATAAAAGAAACACTATATTATGCTCACACTACAGGAAAACTGTTAAATAGCGTGGGGCAAAAGCCCACGCAAAACACCTAAAACCCACGCATATGCTTGGGTATAACGTGGGGAAGAGACCCACGCTAGGTTGGTTGACGCAAAGCAAAGATAACGTGAACTGGTCAGGTGGAGGCTACGTTGCGTGGGCTACACCCACGCAAGCTCATGCTTAATTAAATATAATAAAGTATGCGTGGGTCTGACCCACGCAGAAGTTGCAGAAGCTTGCGGGGGCTGAAGCCACGCTTAAAATGTAATCATGAGGCTAGCGTGGGCTGAGCCCTCGCACACGTAAATTATTAATATTTTATTACGTGCAGTTTGCGTGGGCCTGACCCACGCTTATAATAAAATAAATAATTTATTTCATAGCTTGCGGGGGTTTAGCCCTCGCACTAGTCAGAAAAAATAATATATTATTTTTATTTTTGCATGGGCTTGACCCTCGCACGATGTGAAATATTAAATATTTAATTGGTGTCAGCGTGGACTTAGCCCAAGCAAAGAGGAATTAAAAAAAAATAATTTAAAATTTTGAAAACCAAATCCTGAAAATCAGAAAATATCCACTAACAAGAATACGCACAATTCCATTATAGTTCATTTTAAATTAAAATACTAAATTTTAATTATAGTCCAGTGAAATACTAAACTGTAGTGTTTAAAAATAAAATTACAGTTTTAAAACAAAATGAAAAAAAAGACAAGTAGGTTATATTTAGAACTCATAGAAGGGGCTGGTCGTCATGAGCTTCATCATAGTGTGGATGAACTTAACTCGTACCAGTTGAAGTATCAGCACATTGATGCTCCATCATGGTGGCAAGTTGTTGCTGCATGAGCTTCATCTGGTTCTGCAACTCCCTAACTATTTCCCTTGCCATTCTTGCTTCTTCCT
>Ga0209700_108164_pt1 | contig 13772 bp, 10 predicted proteins | sample SiratroredBW_FD_187528 | JGI IMG/M metagenome (GOLD analysis project Ga0209700, IMG submission 187528) | Root nodule microbial communities of legume samples collected from California, USA - Siratro red BW (SPAdes) (version 2) | ecosystem: Host-associated > Plants > Roots > Nodule | place: USA... | reverse complement strand
AAAACCGTAGATCGCTTTTGCTTTTCTCTCTTTTCAGTAATCTTCTCACAATTCTTACTCTGTATCTCATTTTAAAAATTCGCGCGCCAAGTATTTATAGACCAACTGTCATAACGGTTTCAGTCGACTGAATCACAGTTTAGTCGACTAGATTTTTCTCAGTTATAACTGTTATTTAAAAAATCAGTTTTTGCTTTTATCAATTTTTTTTTAAATGTTATATTTGTTTAGAAAAATTATTAAAGAGCCCTTCTTCGATTGAGATCATAACCCTTACCAATTTGAACTTCAAACTTACTCCCACAACACATTTCTAGATCCTAGATTCAATTCTTCAAACTTCAAGAGGTCTTCACCCATCCATCACATGATCTAGAGCATCTTCACTTGGTTGAATTCATCAAATCACTGCATCAGTCCACTGGTGCTAACATAAATGAAAGCTCATGTTTGAATAATAAATTACTTATTTAGTATATGAATATTTAGATAGTTTAAATTACATTAAATTCTATTAGGATATTCATAAATTAATCAGTATATATATCTTTTATGGCTAAAAATAATAATATTCTGGATAAAAATAATTTTGATTCTACTGATATATTTAATAAAAAATAATCATCTATCTGATTTTATTTTTTTTAAAAACTTAACAAATATCTTTATAATAATCAATGTGGTACACCATAGTTAGATTAGGTATGGTCTTGATTCCACATATCCTATATAAGTTAAAAAGTAATTGGTAGAAAGAGATTGAGGAAATTAAAGATGATTTACACGACGCCCATCAAACATATGAGAAGAAAAAAAAAAAGTTCTTAGAAACGTTTGAGTTTGTCATTGTGACATGATGTTTTTAGATTACATATGAGTATAATTAAATATCCCTTCCAAATAAGTAATGCTTGATTTTCTTGGAATAAGACCTCAAACACGATTATTGGGAAAGAAAAGTTCAAACGACCCTATCCCTGAAAACAATATTATACTTTCTAAAACAAAGTAAATTTTGTACATTTTGACATTTCTGATTACCAAAAGGTCACGTAAAAATTTAGATTGCTGACACTTTACACAATAAAATATAATTATTTGATAGTGAAATAAATTATTATTTTGTTATTATATGATATTTTATTAAATAAAAGAATGTCAAAGAAATAATTCATGAATGGTGTTAAAGTATAATTTTTGAAAAAATTATTCTTAGAGCACGTAACAGCTATAAACAAACAATGCAATTTAACTGGTGACGAAGGGACAATTAAGTGCCACCTCGGCGGAGTTACCGACATATAAACAAACCAATCGCGGAACCGTTTGTCGTGGCTGAATCTCTGGTCTTGTTCACTCTTCTTATCTTAAGAACCTTTGTCCCTGACCTATCTATCACACACTACATGGCTTTGATCAATTTTCGTTGCTCTTCCATGTCCCTCCACACATGTTCCAAGTGAGATTGCCCTTCCATTAATCTTCTTGTCGTTCTCTATATTCTATTTTCTTTCCATTACCGGGCAATGCATACCCTTTTGCATGCCACATGCAAGAACGTACCCTATATGGTTTTATCATGCGTATTCGTGGGAAACATTGGGATTGATATGCAAAAGCTAATTAACTGAATTACAAATCTTACATTAATCTATGCTGTTGAATATACGCTATAGAGAGCAAGAGTGAGATCAATGTGAAGTAAATAAATGGCGATTCCTTGCATTTTATTGAATCATGAGTGATGTCAATATTTGCATGTACAGTGCATTAGGCTGAGAGTTTTGTTATCTTTTTTTAAGTGCTACTATCATATTCTAGGCTGAGTTTAGGCTGAGACCCTATATGCATATGCAGTTTTTTTACTTATTGCAACGTTACTTTGTTCTGCTACTTCCACTTGTGTAATTGGATGGTTGCTTCTTCTGTTTAGAAGGAAGTGTATTCTAAGTGGCGTGCCTCCACTCGGATATAAATCTGATTTCATGTTGGATAGTCCAATTAGAAAAGTGAAATTCAGTTTCAAGGCTGATAAAGTGAGGGCAGTAATATCTGGGGGAGGAGATCTGCTATCTCATCCTAACAACTACACTAGTTCAAGACAAGATGACTTAATTGACAAACTGGTAGAAGAACCTACTAGAATTGGCCCGCAACTTGATACATTTGCTTTTGGAACAGTCTCTGAAGAGATAAATCCTACAATCAATGATTTCTTTGCTGATAGAAATGAACATGAACTGGATTGTCCTACACAAGGGTTTTCTTCTATCCCAGAGGCCATTGAAGATATTCGTCAAGGAAAGGTTGATTAGTCTGTAGATTTGTTGATCAATTCTCTAACCAAGGACACCATGTTAAAAAATTCACTTATTTGGGACAAATTTGCAGTTAGTTATTGTTGTAGATGATGAAGATAGAGAAAACGAGGGTGATCTTATAATGGCAGCATCAATGGTAACACCAAAAGCAATTGCCTTTATTGTCAAGTATGGAACTGGGATAGTATGTGTGAGCATGAAAGAAGAAGCCTTAGAGAGGTTGCAACTCCCATTGATGGTGACGCAGAAGAATAATGAAGAAAAACTTTGCACCGCCTTCACAGTGACAGTGGTAAATAGGTTTTTCATTCTTGATTCTGGGTTGATAATCCTCTTGGAAGCAAAAGTAGGATAATGATCTTTAGGTACATTTTTCTTTGTGTTTTCAAATATAACATTGACTTGATTTCTTATCTGATACCAAAACAACTACATCATATTATAGGATGCAAAGAAAGGTACTACAACAGGAGTATCTGCTCAAGATAGAGCAACAACAATCCTGAAACTTGCATCAAGACATTCGAGGCCTGATGATTTCAATCGGCCAGGTCATATATTTCCTCTGAAGTACAGAGAAGGAGGGGTTCTTAAGAGACCTGGACACACGGAAGCTTCAGTTGATCTTGCTGTGTTGGCTGGCTTGGAACCTGCTGCAGTTTTGTGTGAGATAGTAGATGATGATGGTTCAATGGCCAGGTTACCAAAGCTTCTGCAGATGGCTAAGCAAGAAAACCTGAAAATCATTTCCATTGCTGATTTAATAAGGTAATTTCTAATAAATCACCACTTTATTAGGATATTTGAAAGTATGCCACTCAAAGAATCATAGGAAGATAGACTTAAGAACTGTGATGACGCATCTCTTATATCTGCATGGTTTGAAATAGCAGATACAGAGTGAAGAGGGAGAAGTTGGTAGAGTGCGCTTCAGTTGCACTGGTACCCACCATGTGGGGACCTTTCAAAGCTTATTGCTATCGGTCATGTCTGGATGGGATTGAACATATTGCGATGGTTAAAGTAAGCAACTCACCAAATTTGTATGCTTAACAGCATCTTGAATTGCAACTGCCAAATTACAATTCCCTTTAAATCAATCAGATTTCTTGATTACGTTTACATTTTGAGACATTTACTTTTCTGTGGCAAGGGTGAAATTTTAAGAGATTTGAAAAGTGTTATTGTGTTGGTGACAATAATAGCATGGTTGGTTTTTAACAGGGTGAGATAGGTGATGGGAAGGACGTGATTGTAAGAGTACATTCACAATGTCTCATTGGTGACATTTTTGGGGCCACAACTTGTCAATGCGGAAACCAATTAGTGATTGCATTGAAGCAAATTGAAGCAGCAGGAAGGGGTGTCTTAGTGTATCTCCGAGGACATGAACATAGAGGTGTTGGCTTAGACCACATTGTACATGATTGCCACTCTGAAGATGACAAGTACGAGGAATTGCATTTACCTGGTGATTCTACTGAGTATGGTATTGGAGCACAGGTACTGTTTTGGTTTGCTATTTACCATGTTTTATTTTACATTAGCATGTCTAGAGATTAATCAACTTCTTAGGACATATAAGTTATTCTACATCTTAAATCAGAGTTTAAGAGAATAGAAAGTGATGATCTATTCCAAACATGCAAGATTCAAGAAACCAAATAAATCAGTAAAGTAAATGTAACCTAACAATTGAGGTATATGATCACCAGATTTTTCATACAATAATCTTAGCTACTACTACACGACCATCGAAAGTGGAGTGCAAATGAAAGCAAAATAAGAAAGCAATAAATTGGAGTGAATTATTGTTTGATGGCAAACTATTGTTTCATTTGGCTGCATAAGCATTATTTTTGAACTAATTGAATTATACATATATATGGCAGATACTACGAGATCTAGGGGTTCATACAATAAGCCTAATGACAAAAAGAAATGGTTCTGAGTACGAAGGACCCAAAGGTTATTTCTTTAACAATTGCAGGAAAAGTTCCTCTTTTTAACAACACTAACCGGATATGCCCACAGAGATCATGAAATGTTTGAAACTTAAACATTTAAAATTGATACTTTTGATTGGTATTGGATTTCACCAACCATATGAATACAATATTATATCTTGTGTAAGTTAGTAACTTTTGGGTCAATTTTACTTGTAACGTATCATATTTTGATCTATCAACTGTTATGTAAAGTGTTGCTGCTATTTGATTACTCGTATGACATGAAGATTTCTTTTTATTTTCACTGGATATTTTTTTTGTTACATCTTGCATTATTTAATCTTAAGATACTGTTTAAAAGTCTAGCTGATAAATTCCTTCAAACCTGAAAAGCTATCATTACAAAATTAATAAGCCATACTTTGTTTTATAAGAAATATTTGGTGAAGTCAATTACTAAATTAATTATGAAGATATAAAGAATATATTTATATGATTTTTAATATAAATTCCAATTTTCAGATAAGAATGTCATTTTAGGAAATCATAATTTTTTCATAAATTTTGAATCTTGATAATCATTACTAATTTACACGTTATTTATATTTTTATATTAAGAAATAAATTTTTAATAAAATAAGTGTTTTCATATACATTTTGAGTGTAAGGGATGTGATGGAGATTTCAGATTGACTATAAAATCTAGTTATAATATATAAGTGAAGACAATTCTTATTTTATAAGTCAGTTTTATAAAAATGAATTAGATCTTAATAAAGTTATGAAATCTATTATGCAACCTTCTATTAGATCATCTTTAAATATATAATCTGATATATGAGTTGGGAATAATGTCATAGATAAAGTCAATCTATATCATAATTATTTATTGAATATCATAAATAATTATATAATATATAATTTTTGTATAAATAGAAAGTAATTTATTATTATGCTAAAATATTTACATACATATTTATTATTTATAAAATTTATTGAAATATTAAATAATTTATAAAATTATAACCAAATTCTTTTTGACAATTGCTTTTTGCACCTTTATGGTTTCTTCCTATACATCTCCATGGGATGTTAGAAAAATATAAAATCTTCATACTTTAGATTTTCAGATTGTAAAATTTGAAAACTTATTTTGAATTACATAATATGTAAATACATTTTAGATAACATAATATAGAAATATTTTCAAATTTTTTTATTGTCTAATCGATAATGTATTATAGATTAATCTCGAATATATTTTTTGGATTTTTAAATTTTATGAAATATATTTTTAGATTATGCAATAAATGCAATCTAAACTTACATTCTCTGATTATGTAATTTTTAAACTAAATTTTCATATTACACGATTTACGATATATTTTCAAACTCATGGATTACGTAATTTAAAATGTATTTTCAAATTCCGTAATAAAACAATTGTATTATCTATTAATACATTCAAGATTATATAATTTAAAATGTATTTTTCAATTATGTAATCTACAAAAATATTTTATATTATAATTCAAAAATATATCTTAAATTATATAATTTAGAAGTATACAAAGGATTATATAGTATGAAAACATAATTTAAATTGTATAATCTAAAATATAATATAATATTTTTAGGTCTAAAAATATATTTTTTTAAGTTTTGGATTATATAATTTAGATAAATTTCTAACTTATAGAATCTAAAATAATTTTTTATCGTACTATTAATTTAAATTTTTCCCCAAACCTATGAATGTGCATAAAGAATGTATGAAGAAATACCCAATTTTTTTATACATTGATTTAATCAATACAAGCCATGCAAATGGACTTCTAAGTAACCAAATTAATACCAAATATAATACGTAGAACGTTAAACACACTTAAGTCAAAAAAAGACTTGAATTTTTTTCAATCTAAAATTTAAGGTTAATTTTTATTATAAAATATTAATTTTATTTCCATAAGATAATTTTTATTTAGCATTAAATACTTGAACATGAAATTAACTATTAGATTCCTGCAATCCCATTATCAATATTTAGATTCCTGCCCCACTTTGCTTAAATTTCTTTCTTTTCTTCAAAAAGATCATATGTTTGATCTTTCCAAGTTTCTCACGCACCCTGAATATTTGTGTATATTGTTCTTAGACCTCTTCTACTTTATAATACTTTATAATTGAATAGAAATATTAGGAGTTTGAATTCCTTAATAAAATTCATATCGCATTTTGCTTCTTCAACAATTTTTTATTAAAATTTATTTTCTTTAAGTTTTACAAATAGTTTTCGTCTTTCCTTCTTACTTCTTACATTATAGTGTAATCTCTTTTCCTCATCTAGTATATTTAGTGTTAGATATTAGAATAACAACATAATGAACTAACAACTAAAATAAAAAATATAAAAAATTATAAAATAAACAATAGGTAATAATGTAATTCTACTAAAAGAAAGAAAATTACATATCCTTTTCTCTAACTAAGGTGAAAACAATAAGATCATTTCTTAGAAATATGAAAAATAACTACAAGAAGAATCTTAAAGGAGGATATAATATCTTCTCTTACTAGATCTATCTCTCATCATTCTTAAAATCTTTACTTGCTTTGAACTTTTTAATATTTTTACTTTAGTTTTTTTTGCCTGAATTCTCTTCAAGAATAGTTTTGACTACATCCTCAAAGTGTAGGTATCTATCAATATTGTTATTTATTATATTGATGATGAGTTGATCATATAAATAAAGTAAACTCTGAAGTTGAAGTTCGGCTTGTTCATTTTTAACTATATTAAAATTTGTCGCTGAAAGTTAGGCAAATAATGTATTCAAATGGTTGGTGTGGTTCCTCACTTATGTAGACTCGCTCATTCGAAAAGTACGCAATTCCTTAATGAGAGTGTCACTTATGTAGACTCACTCATTTGAAAAATAAGCAATTCCCTAATGAGAGTGGACTCACTCATTCGAAGAGTAAGCAGTTTCCTAATGAAAGTATCCTAAATCAAAACCTTCTTCATAATAGTCTTATTCACAATGCTAGATAAAATTATTGATAAGTGTAACTTTGCAACAACATTACTACTTTCTTTCCACCTTTGATTTGTAATGTCCATAGGTCTTCTTTCTCCAATTGCATCTAGATAATTGTTTTTTCTCAAAATTGTCTTTATATTTAGTTTCGACAATTAGAAATTATTCTCATTGAAGTTCTCTATATTATATTTTGTTATCATAACTTAAAAATTGACTTGTATACTTTCATTATAAAGAGTGTGAACTAGAGAATACTAGGTACGTTTCTGAAACACTAATTCCGAAATGAAAAAGTGAATTACAAAAATATCAAGTCTTTTTTAACTAAAACTTTCTTAGACATACACTTTCATACTAAAACTTAAATATCATACTTAGATTTTTTTTATAGTACTTTTATAATAACAAGTAAATAGAATGAGGAACATTAACCATAACCAAACTCTGGTGGTACCACAACTAAAATAAAAGACGTAAAAGGAAAAAAAATAAACAATAATATGTAATTCTACTAAAAGAAAGAAAATTAGGTGTCATTCTCTCTAACTTCAATAAGAAAAAAATAACATCCTCTTTTTTCTTAAAAAAAAAAACAACTACAAGAATAACTTTAAAAGAAGAAACTAATTTATTCTGTTAATTTTTCTTTCAAGCACCAAAGCAAGAGAAAAATGGAACAGATTTTTGTGTGTCCTCCTGAGGAAACAATGTGCTCACTAAAGTAAACTCTCTCCAATATAGGATTTTGTTTTTTCACATCTAGTGGACTAACTCTTTGAATAATGCTAGGTTTCTTCTAGTTGATATTTTCGAACCCGTACTTATTCCATTCTCTTATGCCTCTTTTTAAATGTTTCATCTTCTCTTTAACGTAACCCTCTCCCTCCATTATTATAACTGCTCCAATGTCTTTTTACTACATTGTCATACCATCGTACAAATGGTCAGTTATGATATTATTGTAAACTTTTTTTAGTACTTCTACCGTTATGTGTATCATTCTGGTTACCCTATTACGATAATCATTATTTGTTCGTTATGGTTGTATTATCTCCATAGCAAATCGTTCTACAATCATGGTTTCATTCACATAATAATGGTTTTGGTAAAAGAAATAATCTAACTTAAATAATAAAGTATCACTCTTTAACTAGAAATAAAAGAAAGAATATGTATAGAAATAACCAAGCTGGTTAGGTTCGACCGGAAAGAGTAATATTCTCCCACACTCAAGTCATTAAGAGTGTAAAAGATATATAAAGTATGAGTAAGTAAGCAAATAAGATAGATGATGTCATAGGACTTATCATTTAAAGCTACATAATTACTCATAATAATTTTGTACACTAATTTAATCAGAATCAATAATATAAGATCAGAATCAACCAGAATAAATATTATTAAGTGGTAATAATAGTTGGTTGGTTGAATCTCACCTTATTCCAATAAGTAAAAAAACAATTAGAATTGATGAGAAGAAAATGTGAGATTGAAAGAAGGTTGAATATTCCCTGCGTGACTTTGAGCCTTCGTCCTGTGTGGTTATTTCCACACTTTTTAATATGCGTAGGGTTTCAAATGTGTAAGAAAGACTGAAGGATAGAAGGAAATAATGTTTAATTTCTTTTTGAAAAATGCTATACATAAGCCAAATGTCATATAGTTATTGGTTGATGTTGTCAAATTACCTCTTACCATATAAAGCACCAGTTTTTTTATTGGTAAGCATAATGTGATAAGGTTATTAGTTTATTCTGTCAATATACAGACACGTTTTGTTTTACCATACAGTGCATCAATGTTTTTACTAGAAAGAGTATATTTGTAACTAGAAGAGTAAATATTTTACATGTAACTTAAGAATGAAGAGTATTGACATTATTTTAAACTAAAGCAAGAAAAAAAAAAGGCTGTCGTATTTTTAGTGGAAAAAAAGAAAGTTTCCCTAATGAAAAGGATTGTGTGATAGATTATAGGCTACCATGCCCCACCACCATTAAAGTTAACGCGGAAACCATAAAAAAGGTTCACGATTTGGATTGGATAAGAAACCACCAAGTAAGTTCCGGAGTCGGAGACTCCCACACAAAACGAAATGGTCCCATCAAAACCATGCCCCATTTTCTCAATTCACCATTTAATCATGCCACACTCTTTGCCAAAACAAAAGCCAATTTTTCCACATCCATAGAACACTACTTCTTCACCCCCTCAATACCTTTCTTCTCTTCCACCAATGGCTCCTCCGCCTAAACTCCCATATCCTCACCATGATCCGCCAGAAGCTCCCCAACCTTTAGCTGTGAAGTTACCCAAAAATCCCATAGAAGAACATCATAGACATGTTGTTCAACTAGCGCTGGTTGTGACGGCATGCATAGTTGGCGTGTTCATGTTTCTCTTCACTGTGTCCGTACTCATAAGATACTTTTACTCCAGGAGATATAACCGCAACCCTAATGGAAGAAGAGACACGCCCATATTGTTCGATTTGAACGGAGATTCTCCCACTTCGGATAACGATGATGACGTGGACCAAGACGACTTGGCGGCTGTCCACCACGTATGGTACATCCGCACCGTCGGTCTCCAACAATCGCTTATAGACTCCATCACCGTCTTCAAATACAGGAAAAACGACGGAATCATAGACAGCTCCGAATGTTCCGTGTGCCTCGGAGAATTCGAACACGACGAAACTCTCAGGCTGTTGCCCAAGTGCAGCCACGCGTTCCACGTTCCTTGCATTGACACGTGGCTCCGGTCCCACAAAAACTGCCCCCTGTGTCGCGCACCTGTGGTCCGAGATGAAACTGGAGCCGCTGATCAGAATGTTCAGATGGATTCCACCGTGTCTGATCATCAGCGTCAGAATCATGTGGTTCAGGTGGAGGATTCTGGTGATGGGGTTGGATTAGAAGATGCTGGTGGTTCTGGTGAGAACTCTGGTGGAATAGAAACGCAGCCTCTGAGGAGATCGGTTTCGATGGATTTTTCTTCTGCTTCAAATTCAATGGTGTTTCGTGATGTGGAGGTGGATATAGACACCCCTTATGGCGAAAAAGTGAGTTCAAGTAACAAGGGCATGATTCATATGAGTATTATCGAGAAACATAGAAGTGGGAGTTCGAGTTCGAGTTCGAGTTCAAGTGCAACAACCATTCACAAGTTGGCTTCATTTGGACGTGCGTTGCAGAAGGGTCCAGTCTCAATGAGAAGATCGTTTTCACATAACAGGAAATTTTTGTTCTCCACACATTATAGGAGTCAGAGTTCTACTCTTCCAATATAACCAGTTTAACACTGCATTGTACGGTCAAGTTGAAAGATCGAGGGATTTTGTGCTTTGTGATGAATGTTAATGGAGGAAGATGAAGGTTATGTCCACACATGTCTCTGTTTGTGTTCCCTAACGGACAAAAACTAGGCTTCAGATTTAGCCTTATGAATGTGCTAAACGTATATATATGGCTCTACATATTTTCTATAGTGATTCAAACAATTATAGAAAAGTTTGAGAATTTTGAACACTGTTTTGTCTGATTCTACATGAGGTTCCTTGATGTTCTCTCTTTTTATTCTAAAGAATTTCAGGTCGAAACCTTCCCCAAGTGATTGCTTGTTTGGTGAACTTGGATGAAGCACGCCTTCCAGTGGTGCATCCAATAGTCGTTGTCGTGAATTGTCATAAAAATCTTTTATACGCATTGCACAAGTCATACCCATATCATAAATTTAAGAATGATTCGTATATGAATTATAAGATATGGTTCTTATAAGAACTTCTCTGCTACACATAAAATTTAAGATATATAATTTTAAATAATATCTAGATTAAAAGAATAAACAATCATTTTTTTATTAAAATGAAAGTTTTAATAAAAAGTCTTATAAAACTTTTACATCCAAACAAAAGTTACAGTGAAATACTTAAAAAGACATGAGATTCACAAAAACTAAATTAAAATATAGTTGCTTCAATAGATAAATAATACATGTTTAAGGTAGTTTTTTTTTTTAAATTGATAAAATTTATATTTGGGATAAATTTATTTTTATTACTCAAATGGACAAATCTTGTCACTTAGACATATTGATTAAGGTTTATGGAATATAAATTTTTATTTTAGTTAATGTCCATTTGTAATAAAAAGAAAGTATATAAATTTTGAGTAACAGTACCAATTTGAAAAACAAACCGTCTAAGATAATAGTTAATATTTTACATGATATATTTATTAACTTTAAAAGTAACCATTTCAGAAATTATACCGAAAATAAATGTTGAAGAAACTTTTATTAAACTTAAAGTTCACCTGTTCCCTTTATACGTTGTCTCTTCCAATTGTTTGAAGAATCCAAATATTTATTCCAAACATTCTTTAACATGTATTTGAACTTGAGATAACTTAAAAATGTTGTTACGTGGTGTGAATTGAATTTTGATTTAATGGTTTTAAAACAATTCTCATTATTCTAAAGATATGAAACTATAAATTATTATCTGACATAATTTTAGACAATTTTTTATTTGGGTATTTGATAATTGTAATTTTTTTATTTAAGAATTTGATGATTTAATTGTAATATATGTATACATAGAAGGGCATGCAATGTTTAAGAAGTAGGACAGGCTATGTATTGTGACTCAATAAGTATAATAGAAACACTTTTTCTCAAATTTATGAAAAAAGGGATTCAGGATTTAAAAACTAAAAAATAAAGGGAATCTTGAATTAAAATATGTTAGGGATCAACATTGGAATAATTTTGCTTTGAAAACTACTTTATAAACTTAGTTATATTAAAGATAAACTATTCAAAAGCCAACAAATGGTTCTATGGTGTAGTGGTTAGCACTCAGGACTTTGAATCCTGCGACCTGGGTTCGACTCCCGGTAGGACCTTTTTCTTATCTTATTTTATTTTTTTCTTTTTTTTTTCTTATCATGAGAAGTAATGTAAGAAAGTTTTGTGAGAAATAACATTACTGGTTTATAGTCAATGCACACCAAATTAGGTAACCAAAGCCAGTAGTTGGAAGATATTATGAGTGAAAAGGGATAAACATTGAAAAGAAGAAGATGGTTTGACTTGGTCAGCAGAGTGAGTAGCAAATTTCAACCTCACATGACTTATTCCGTTTGTATCAATTGAAGGGAAATTCCAGGATCATAGCTCCAAATATTTCTATTTTTGTCCCCTTTTGGACAAGCTAAACTACTAGAAAATCATAAATTTTCTGCTGATTTTTATTTGAATTCTTTTTGCAGGAACTTCATGCAAAGATTATTGAGAATTTATTTACTTTATGATCTTTGTTTCTTGTAGATTTAAATTCACAGAAAGCTTATATTTTTGGTTTAGGGTAAATTTATATTTGCAGGAAAAGTTAACATAATTATTTAAATTTTTGCAAGTAATTTTTTTCCAATTTTCGTATAATTTGTCTTACAAATCTATTTGTTAATTTATATTGTTTTTCTATTTTTTAAATTAATATGTGGTAATAGAATTTTCTGATATGGACGCTGTAAGGTCGTTCTCGTGGAAAAACCTACCCAGTCTAGTTCTTAAACAATAACAAATCTAATATTTTTAGTTAACTTATTTAGAAGCAATATTAACAAACCAAAATAGAATCAGATTGAAGATAAAATGAGAGATTATAAATCCAACCCAGAATAAAAAAACTAGAAATTAAAGAATACAAACTTCATTATAAATATATAAAAAAAAAACAAAGATTTTAGAAGGAGAGAAATGAGAAACTAAAAACAAAGGGAAAAAGGGAAATCATAAAAAGAAAATGAAAGGAAAAAAATTGTAAATGTGGCACCTTCAAAACCAGATATGTTGCGTTTAAGACTTAATACTTGTGATGTTCTAAACCGTGGGACACGCCATGAGTTCAGATGACGTATGCAAAGGTTACAATTTTCAATGGATAAATTATAGATTAACTTTTAGTATTTTCTTTTTAACTGTTTTTAAAAATTTTAGTATAAAAGTATCATTTATTATTAATCCATGGCGAAAAGTAATTAAGTCATTTTGTTGAAAAAGATCCCATCATACTAAAGATAACAATTTAGTGCATGCTAGGTTTAACTTACTTTAAAAAGAGAACAAATCGTTCTGTATCAATTTCAAAACATTTTTTAATATATGTAATTATTTTTTCTAAAGCAAATCACATCCAACAAACTTAGTCAACAAGTGAACAAATCACATCCAATATGCAGAACACGAATCAGCACGTCTATGTGAAGAAGAGAAAGCTAAAGTCAAATTTGTTTAATGTGCCGACAAAAAGAAAAACTTTTTTAATGTGTGATGTGACTCCAAAAACTTTAGCTCAAGAATTTCCCAAAACTAAATTTCACTTAATCTCTAGTATATGGTATCAAGGCTTTTTTTTTTTTTTTTTTGGGGATGGGGAGAAAAAAAATTAAAAAAAA
>Ga0209700_108162_pt1 | contig 13775 bp, 10 predicted proteins | sample SiratroredBW_FD_187528 | JGI IMG/M metagenome (GOLD analysis project Ga0209700, IMG submission 187528) | Root nodule microbial communities of legume samples collected from California, USA - Siratro red BW (SPAdes) (version 2) | ecosystem: Host-associated > Plants > Roots > Nodule | place: USA... | reverse complement strand
TTTTTTTTTTTTTTTTTCTGCTGAACAGGGATATTATTTAAAGGGCTCTACCTTTTGAATCTCAAAAGAAAAAAATGATATAACAGTATGCGTTCCCCATCAATTTGAGAATCATCTTGAGCTCTCAAACGTCCCAGATATAAGTCTCTATTTTGTCACAAAAAAAAAGAGATAGCAATAGAAGAAGAGAATAATGCATAAGAGAAATGGAGAGGAGGAGGGAGGCACTGTGAAGTGAGGAAGAAGAAGATTAAGTTTTCAGAGACTTAAGAAAAGCTTCCAAGGATTCAACACTTTGGGAGAGAAAATTTGAGAAAAGTAGATTACAATGAAGGAAGGAAAATAAATTGAATCTTCAACAGGTATGATCATAACTGCCTTGTTTCTTGTTTCTGCCTTATGTTTGCCTTGATATGGGGTTGCTTGAATCTGTTAAGTATCAAAATCAAATGAGAAATGTTCAGTTAATCTGCTTAATAGATTTCTTTAATTAAATGATATGAACCATGAATCATACCTTAGTACTCCCATGGAGTTGATGTCTTCAACATGATTCTGAAGCCTTCAAACACCCAACCAATTGCTTGAAACATGAAACGTAAACCCAAATCAGAAACTAGATCAAATCCCAAAAACATTCAGAAGCCAAATTCTTCAATCACAAAATACCCAGAGACCAAAACGCCAAGCAAAAATTCAAGATCAACAACCTTCATTCCTAAAAGCACCACCAATTTCCCTTCACCATTTCATCCAAATGGCAACATATCCTGCGCCTTGCCGCCACCATCGTCATCAACCTCCCTCAATCTTAGCCACCCCAAACTCCATCATAATCACTGCCAAAGAACCATTTATGCTTGCGCCAAAGCCACTGTTTGTCACTATGCCTCTTTCTCGCTTTGAGTTTCCAAAAGACCCTCGAATTCGAGCCCCTTTTGCCGCTTCACCGCCCCTCCACCATCGCACCACCACGAGCTCCTCCACTCAAGCCACCGAACCCTAACCTTTTACACCAAACAACCCTAAACCTCCTCCCACGCGCCTCAACAACCTAACCCAAGCCACCTCACCTTAGTCACAACACCCACAAACACTCCCACCGTCGCGGGTCCCCTACGTCCACCGCAGGCCGAGACTTGCCTCTAAACCGCACCTCTACGACGCCAAACACCTTGCCAATTCTGTTCGCTTATTCATAAGTGTGGCAACTCTTCAAAGATTATCTCTTTATCAATTGAACGTCTAAAATACTTTTCATAATGGGGATTTGCATAAAGAAATTTATATGGAGCAACCTCTAGGTTTTATTGCACAGGGAGAGTCTTCTAGACTGGTATGTCATCTCCACAAATCTTTATATGGGCTTAAGCAGTCTCGTAGGGCTTGGTTTAGAAAATTCAGTAGTGTTGTTCAACAATTTGGTATGACTTGTATTGTGGCAGATCATTAAGTTTTTTTACCGTCACTCAAGTGTTGGATCCATCTATGTAGTAGTATATGTTGATAACATTGTTCATATCGGTAGTAATCACCATGGCATCTCTAAAATAAAACAATATATCTGTCACCACTTTCAGACCAAAGATCTTGACAAACTAAAATATTTCTTAAGGATTGAGGTAGCACAATCTAACAATGGTATTGTTGTCCTTCAAGGAAGTATGCATTGGACATTTATGAGGAAACTGGATTAATGAATTCAAAATCTGTTGACACCCTCATAGATCCTATTGCTAAACTTTTACCTAGTCAGGGGGAACCTATTTCAGATCCTAAGAAATATAGAAGATTATTTGAGAAATTGAATTATCTTACTATTACTCGTCCTGATATTTCATTTGCAGTCAGTGTGGCGAGTCAATTTCTTAATTCCCCATGTGTTGATCATTGGAATGCAACATTTGTATATCGAAGTATATTAAAGGTTCTCCTGGAAAAGGTTTACTATACATAATAACCATAGTAAAATTGTATGTTATTCAGATGTTGATTGGACAAGATCTCCGTTTGATACAAGATATACTTCTAGATATTGTGTTCTTATTGGTGATAATTTGATTTCTTGGAAAAGCAAGAAACAACATGTTGTGGAAAGATCTAGTGCTGAAGCAGAATATAAAGCTATGACCTCAGCTACCTGTGAGCTTATTTGGCTTAAACATTTACTTAAAGAATTACAATTTGAAGAGGTCACTCAAATGACACTCATATGCGATAATAGGCTACTCTTCATATTAGCTCAAATCCTCTATTTCATGAAAGGACCAATCATATTGAGATTGATTGCCATTTCAATCGAGAGAAAATTATATCTAGAGACATCAAGACTAAATTTATTAATTCGAATGATAAGTTAGTTGGTATTTTCACTAAATCTTTATGGGTACCTAAAATTGATTATATTTGTAATAAGCTTGTTATATATGAATTATATATGCACCAACTTGAGAAGGAGTGTAGAATATAATGAGATTAGCCCATTTTCTATTAGTCTGTTACTATTTTTATCTATAAATAAACATCCCTTATGAGTGTAGTTTACACAAGAGAGATTAATTTATAACTTTTTTTTCCTTTATTTTAATAGCAATCAAGGCTACAAAAGTGTGTAGCACTTTTTACTACAGAAGTTGGGTTTATTGCAGCAACTGAAGCTTGTAAAGAGTTGTTGTGGATGAAATTTTTTTTCTTAGAGCTTGGTTTTAAGCAAGATCATCGTGTGTTTTCTTGTGACAACCAAAGTGTCTTTCATCTTGGTAAGAATTTCACTTTTCATGCACAGTCTAAACACACTGATGTTAGGTATCATTAGATACGAGATATTTTGAAGTCTAGGTTGACGAAATTAGACAAAATTCATACTAATGATAACAATGCTGATATGATGACAATTACATTGTCTAGGAAAAAGCATGAAACATGTTGATCAACTATCGGATTGGTGAGTGCCTCAATCTAGTCGAGAAGGGGGAGATTTGTTGGCTTGGTTGCCTAAGCACATTGTTTTTTGTATGTCCATGACCTATGACAGGTCTAATATAATGCATCCACATTCTTATTAGGGTAAAAGAAATAGAAAAGAATACTAACCCTAAGTGTGTGTGGATAACCTATTTGAAGAAAAGTGAGAGGTAGACAAATTTTTAGCTACTTTTTATAGCAACCAACCTCAATTATTTTGAAGATCCAATGATGAAACCTTGTTTGATTGAGCAACAATTTTTACAGAAGATTCCTCACCCATAGTTATTCAATTTTTATGTTGGGATTGTCCATTAGAGGTTTGCAGGAGTGTCAGGAATTTTAGGTTTTTTTCGGAGATCCAACAATGAAATCTTCTCCAATTTCCCTAAAATTTTTACTAAAGTTTCATAACTTATATTTCTTCATTTTGGATGGTCGGATTTAAAATTAGAGTTATTTTTATTCCTAGAAAATTTGTGAACAGAACCAATTTTTCTGGTTACTAGATTTTTGAACTCTTGTTAAATTTTAACTTGTTGATATTTTGGCCCATTGTTGGTGACCATTTAATGCCTACGAAGATTTTTATTGATAATCTATGTGATTGGCTTTTGTAAGACACATTGTATCTTTATTTTGGTATTAGTGAAGTATTTACCTTCCCGTGGGTTTTTTCATCTTTATTGAGAAGTTTTTTCCATGTAAATTATTGATGTTGATTTATTCTTTCGTTTCTGACTACATATAATTTTTTATTTGGTTGGTTGGTCGGTGATAGATGGGGTAATTGAAACTCATGAGTGAGGCATAGGAGATGGGAGAGGGTCAGTGTGAGAAGAGTTGGGGAAGTTAATAGACAGTTTGAAGTACACGGGCAATGTGATTAGCAATTAAGATGGTGAAATTCTCAGAATTAAGGAGATACATGACTATTTCTCAAACTCTATAGTCTAGAGCAATCTTGTTTCTATTATAAATAAGTAGATTGGGTTGATCATAACAAAAAGCAGATATGCAAGGAAACAAAAAGTGCCAGAGATGAAGAAGTATGCAGAGGAGTGGACATGTCAGGGTGAAAGATTAAAAAATAGCTAGGATGGGGCAACAGATGCTACACTAGTGGACATGAAAGCAAAGGAACTATAGGAAGATTATGAAGTCAGATTTGTAACTTTAGTTAACCACTGGACGTTTAGGAAGTAATACATGTAGTTAATCTTTCTATATTTCAAAAGATCAAGAAAATTCAGCCACTGATTTTAGTAGTCATATTAGTTGACTTTGGAGTGAGGTTTAGAAGCTTTAGATAACTATGTAGAATCAAGTATATGTGATTAAGGTATATATTGTGAACTCATTGTCTCATGGAATATGAGGAAACAAGAATAAAAATAAAGAGAATGTCCAAAATCTGTTTTTCTCCTATTGAATTGTATAACTATTTTAATTATGTTAGATCTTACTAGTTAAATCACTTAAGAATAAATTTACCAACAAACTTGAGATGGTTATATTGTAGACTTGAGTTCCTTTTCTTATGACAAATAGTTGAATCTTTTAAACTTAGTAATGAGGGGTTCAAATTCATGACCGTTAATATAATTTTTTCTAGAAGAGATAAAATCTAGAAGGGTGATTGAGTCTTTCAGCTTCAAAAATGTCTATATTCAATTATTGACTGATACTTGTAATTGGTGAACAAACCTATAACTTTCTTTTCTCTATAATGTCTACTTACATCTATTAAAATTTAAGAGAAGAGTTTTGATTAACAAATGGAAAAGAAGACATTATTTTTTTTAAAACTAAGAAATTATTAATTTTATTAGTAATTTGATTATTTCTTTTATTTTAAAAAATATTTATTACAAATAGAAAATTATTCCTTTTCATCTCAAACTAACTTCTAAATATATTCTTTCATTACAAAATGGAGTTAAATCTCAATTCCCACTTGTGTATAGTCTTAAGAAGTGAACTTTAAGCTTAACTCAATTTTACAAAACTAGTTTGTAAGGTGAGATTTTCACTCACATATATACTATGAATTGGCCTTATTTCTAGTTGATGTGTGATATGTAACATACTCTCCTCATGCCGAGGCTGATCAACTTGTGCGTGGGATTAGATATTTATAGGTTGTTCGATAGTTATCAAATAACAACTGACTCAATAGGCCTATCAAACCTTATTAGGGTAGGTTCTAAATGGCTCTGATATGATATTAAGAAGTTGACTTTAAGTCTGCCTTACAAAATTGACTTGTAAGGTGAGTTTTGCAACCATTTATATGCTATGATTTGCTCTTATATCTAGTCAATGTGGGATCTCCAACATCTAGGGTTGTGATTTCCCACCTTTTCTTCTTATGAGAAAAAAATAATAATTTTTTATAATGATAATTGTAACATCCAGAAATTTGTAGTATTTTCATATATAATAACTGCAATATCTAGAAAATATAATATAATATCTCTAAGGATTTAGTGCCAGAATAAACTTGGATAAAACCTTATCATTTTACTATTGTCACGTCAGAATATTAATACAACACTTACATCATAAAGGAATAAGACAAAACAAAACTAACTTTAGGATCCAATTACATCATAACTAAACAATTGAAATGAAATCATGAGTAATGATTACAACATCCCCTAAAAGTAGAAGACATAAGTTAATCTACACGAGAAAAACAGTAAGAGAAACATTGAAAAGAAAGAGAGAAAGAAAAAAATCTGCTTTAATCACACACACAAGATTGTAATATGTACAATTCTACGGGAAGATAGATGTAGAAATGAATATGTGAATATATACAAATTCTAATGGATATATGTTGAATCTAAAACTTATTCTAACTTATGTAGATGAACTAAACTATTGTTTTATACCCTACATATTATTCCTTTTTAGTAGAAGATTCATTCTTATGTTTAAGGAGTCTATCAAATGAACATCAATCATTATAATTGAGTTCTTAATTTATTGCTTCTTAACATTACACTTTTATTCACCATCATAAGATTTTATATCAATTTTTTGCGTCATTTTGTAATTCAATTTCTTATCATACATGCCATTTGAATCATATGATAGGAGTACTTATGTCCACTTATGTTGTCTTTGTAATATTATGGACATCAGGAAAGTTTCATTTAATTTATCATTTCAATTCTCCAATTTGATTAGTTAGTAGACAAAGGTACTTTTATTCGATATTGTACAATCATTAGATGAAAAGTATTTCAAAGTATACAACTATTAGAAAAAATAAATTTGAAGTGTGCAAGCCATGAGATGAAATCATCTCTTTAATTACAAAATTTAAATTTTTTTTTCTTTCAAAACATTAGAAGAAAAAAATTCTTTTGAAGAACATAGTCCACCCCTACCAAATGAAATATACATATCGTTTTGACCTAGGTAGGTAATAGACACTACTTTTTAAGCACTTTATAGTGTTTGAATTACTTCAACTTCTTATTGTCCTAAAAGTAAAATTATCCCTTTATAAATAGTCTCAAAGGTTATGGCCATTACACTAATTAAAAGACATTTTTCGATGGATCCAAAAATCAATTCTGACCATCTAATATACCGAAGGTCAACTACAAATTTTTACTTTTCTTTTATCACAGTATAATTCCAGCTTTTATGTATTAAGACATTATTAGTAATGTTGATCAAGAACACCTTAACCAAGTCTGGGTATGTGTTCTCAATCAGCTTCAAGAACTTGTCCAGCTTTTGAAACTTGAGCATGTCACGGACCTCGTCAAGTTTCTCCTCCTTAACCACTCAAGGGTTAGCACCTTGGGAGTAATGATGATCTTTCTACTATACAACTTGTAATACTCTTCAATGCTCTCATGGTTCCCAACAAACCATCTGTCAAGTTGGCCACCATTGTTGTGCTCATCATTTGAACCAACATGTTTAACCATAACTCTTTTGGTTCTTTTTCATGGGTTGGAGGAAGAAGCCATTTTTGGTGGAAGAGTATAGCAAGAAGACTAAGTTTTTCACACAAAACGAATAGAACAAAGGCAGTGAGGTAGTGTGCGAGTGAATGCATGTTCAACCCTCTACTTAATGGGCAATAATTCTATGGAAAACAACACATTGATTGACAATTAAAAAACATAAAACAACTTTTGCAGTTTATTGAGATTCCACAGGCAATCAGTTTTACATAGTTGATTATACTTAGCTGCACAGATTCTCCAAAAACAACTTTTGAATTGTTGACTTCCAGTGATCCCATGACATGTGGAGCCTTTAACAATCTCTCTCTTCACATGCTGATCATGACTTTGAATGGTTTTGTCTTATTCAGACTTTCAATTGCCTGGATTGCAATGTTCTTGGCTCTGTTTGAATTCTTTCAGTTACACAGCACCTCTCTAGTTGCTTTGCAACTCCAACACAATTACACAACACCTCTCTAGTTGGTTTGATCCACACTAGTTCCTTTCTCATCCGAATCCAAGTAACAATTAGTGGCCATAGGTGTTGAAATCTCTTTGCAATTTTCCATGTCAAACTTCTTCAATAACTCTTTGCAATACTTGGTTTGACTAAGGAATGTGCCATCATTTAATTGCTTGATATGCAGTCCAAGAAAATAGTTGAGTTCTTCCATCATGGACATCTCAAACTCTCCCTTCATAGCTGCAACAAACTGCTCACATTGTTTCTGATTAGTGGATCCAAATATAATATCATCAACATATTACTTGAACCAAAATAATATCATTGAATGTTTTCTTAATAAACAATGTCTTATCTGTTTTGACTCTGTCATATGCATGAGATAGCAAGTAGTTGCTCAATCTCTCATACCACGGTCTTGGGGCTTGCTCCAAACTATATAGACCTTTCTTCAGTTTGAAGACATAATTTGGATGTTTATGATCTTCAAATCCAGGAGGTTGACAAACATAAACTTCTTCATCAATATACCCATTAAGGAAAGCACTTTTGACATCCATTTGGTGAAGTTTGAATCCATTCATGCAAGCATATGCTAAGAGCAGTCTAACAGCTTCAAGTCCTAGCTCTGATGCTAATTGTAAAATATGTTTTTGCCAAGTTCAAAAGAGGGGTGAATTGAACACTTGAAAATTTTCGCAAATGATTCTGTTTAATGTGAAGAATGAATTATTTTTATTGAAAACTATTCAAGATGATATGTAAAGAAAACAACAAAGGTTCAAAAACAGTTTCAGTACAATATCAGTCAATAAAACACAATAAACTGAAAATAGAAAGTAGTTCTTGAAAACACAATGTACAGTAAAAACAGTTCTTAAAGATTATTCCAAGAAATCAAAGAATTTGATTTAAAATCAATTTTGTAACAAATTATATATCAAGAAACCTTTTATGAAACAACACAGAATAATTTTGATATATGAAAATTGTTTTCAGTTATCAATTGGAGCAAGTCAATTTTTTTGGAAAAACAAACTGATGAACAGTAATCTTAGTGTATTAGAAAGACAGTTCAGGTTCAGGAACGATTCAATTAAACTATATTCAAATAAGATATATATTTTTAAAAAATTATTTGGAAAGTTATTCGAAGGTTAATCAAACTGGTTTTAAAGGATTCTGAAAAATCAAGAAAACAACAAGATATGTCAAGAACAGTCAAGAGAGAGCAAGAAAGAACAAGACAACAAATTATCCTGGTTCATCCTTCCACAAGGGTTACGTCCAGTCCCTTACACCATTATAAGAATTTCCACTATGAAAAGGATCTAACAGATCAGTTTTACAACACAATCTTGCAACCTGCAAGAATACACTGCTCCCTGCAGAAAACAATCCGTTGAAACCTACAACAGATCAAGAACTATACAGTATCCACTGTATAACCCATAAAACACCTAACTGAATCCTTCAGTAGGCTCACAACAGTATAGTACCCCCTGTACACACAAAATTACCAAACCAGGTAATTAAGTACATAATAGACTTCAGTACAAAGAAAGATTTCAGATAACCACAATGGCACAAACACTTCTATACAAAAACAAATTGCAAAAGTAATAAGAGCGAGAGTATAGAAGGCTTATTCAGAATAATCAGATGAGTAGTATAGCAGAAACAATCAATTCAAAGCTCCAACAATATTGAGAAAATAGTTCTTGAAGAGCTTTTCAAATGATCTTGATCACAAAAACTATTAAGGAGCTTTTTCTCTCTCTTGGAAAATCTCAGAGCACTTGATCGGAAATGATTCAGAATGATTTTGTACTCTTTCAAAAATTCGCACCAACTATTTATAGACAACTGTCATTTAAAATTCAGTCGATTGTTTTGTCAAATAGTTGACTATTTTTCTCCAGTTAGTTAAAACAGTTATTCAAAACTTATAATCTAATTTTAGTGATTTTTCAAAACCTTAGTTAAATCAGATTTGAAAACATAGAGCTTATCCTTTATTGAAAATGCTTATAATGCTGAATTGAATCAAACTTGCCTCACACACTAAGTTCTAGACCGATTCTTCAAATCTTTAAGTAATCTTCATATAATCAGTGTGAGATCACCAGGTCTGGAATCTTCTCAATTGATTGACTTCATCAAATCTTCATAGCAACTCACAGGTGCTAACAATCTCCCCCAATTTGATGAAGACAAACAATAGTGTGTTGAGTTGAAATACATGTTTGTTCTTCTTTAAATCAGTTTACTGGCTTTCACAAAGCTCCCCCATAATTTGATATCCTGTTAATCATATATCACAAAACATAGTGAAGTAAACAGTAACACAACGGATAACAAAGTTCATTGATTAATAAGCACGAGTACATATGATATTCATTGATCAGTACAAGTTGTGCACCATAACTGATTAAACATAACAAACTGAAATTTGGACTGTGGCTGGTAAACCAGTAGATCAGAGTAGTAACAACAGCAGTAGCAAAAAACATGAAACAACAAGCAACAACAAACAACAAACCAACAGTCAGTAAACTGAACCTAGCAACATCAACTTAGACTCCTAGACCACAAGACACCACAACACAACAACACTTCCTACTCCTAATTCTCCCTTATTGACTTCATCAAATGGAGAGAAACCACCACTTGATATGCAATAATAAAAAAAACTATTCGTCTGGTGGAAAGAACAAAGTCCCCATCTTGGACTGGATATCTTCAACTTGAGTTTCAATAAACTAGAAGTGTGTTTCATAGTACTGGTGATGACTACGGTTCTGGTCTTCCAAGTGGTTGAACTGATTCATCATGAGTTGTTCGAGCCTTGAGAAGGAGTCTCGACCAGGAGCATTAGGCATTTCTGGTTCTGGTTCAGCTTGATCAAAATTCATATTTTTGTCCTCATCTTCATCATCCTCATCATCATCATCAGTGAATTTCTCTTCTTCTTCCTAATCATCTCCAATTGATTATTCATCAGCCTTGCAAATCCATCTCTTACTCTTCATCTTTTTTAGACCAATCTTGGTGAGATTTGCTATGGTAATCTGGTTCAGAGCCTTAATTTCTTCAACCACTTCACTTTCCACATCTATTTCAAAATATTCAATGAACTGTGACAACAATATCACATATGGAATGTGATATTTCAGTTTCTTCCCTACTTTGAACAGATGCTCATGGATCACATTAAACCAATTGACCTTGATCTTATTCATGAGGCAGTACATGAGGATAAGATCCTCTTCAGTCAATTTTGCATGGTTGAAACCACGGGGTGTTAGCAGCCAAATCACAATATACGCCAGGATTCTCGGTGTAGCAGCAAGTCCTCCTACATTGAACATCCTCGAGGTAGACTCTTGGTTCCTTAAACAAGATTTGTAGAACTGAACTTTGTTAAAGTTTCCCAGTTCTGTTGTGTTCCCTCTACTCACAATAGCACCATGATTTCTCAGGCCAGTGACACTAAGCCAAACCTCTTCATTCATTGCTACGTCAGTGCCTTTCACCTGTGAGTACAAGTTCTCCTCGTCATACCACATGTTGGTCAAGAACACCTTAACCAAGTATGGGTATGTGTTCTCAGTCAACTTCAAGAACCTGTCCAGCTTCTGAAACTTGGGCATGTCACAGACCTCGTTAAGTTTCTCCTCCTTAAGCCACTCAAGGCTTAACACCTTGGGAGTAATGATGATCTTTCTGCTATACAGCTTGTAATACTCTTGAATGCTCTCCTGGTTCCCAACAAACCATTTGTCAAGATATTCGATTTCGTTGTGGTCATCACCTGAACCAGCATGTTTAACCATAGCTCTTTTGGTTCTTTTTCGTGGGTTGGAGGAAGAAGCCATTTTTGGTGGAAGAGTATATCAAGAGGACTAAGTTTCTCACACAAAACGAATAGAAAAAAGGTAGTGAAGTAGTGTGCGATTGAATGCATGTTCAACCCTTTACTTAATGGGAAATAATTCTATAAAAAACAACACATTGATTGACAATTCAAAAACATAAAACAACTTTTGCAGTTTATTGAGATTCCACATGCAATCAATTTTAACACAGTTGATTATACTTAGCTGTAGAGATTCTCCAAAAACATCTTTTGAATTGTTGACTTCCAGTGATCCCATGACACGTGCAGCCTTGAATAATCTCTCTCTTCACATGCTGAACATGACTTTGAACGGTTTTGTCTTATTCAGACTTTCAACTGGCTGGATTGCAATGTGCTTGGTTCTGTTCGAATTCTTTCAGTTACACAACACCTCTCTAGTTGCTTTGTAACTCCAATACAGTTTCGCATATATCCAGAATTAAATTTTAATCAGATCAATATCCAGTCAGCTATAACATTGTTATTAAAACTAAAACTGATCTAGATACAGTGAACGATCATATAACTCTAAAACAATAAATGTAAACATGAAACAGATCTAGTAATTGAAAAAAAAACTGAAACTGATACAGTAAGCTGAAAAGAAATTTAAGCTTGATATTGTAATTTGCAAACTGCCAGGTAATTAAATCAGCAAATAATCCACACAACACAAACTGAACTATTTCACATACTTAAAACAATAATCCCAAGTTCATTTCGTAAGAAATTAAACCTCTCTTTATTAAGTGGTTTTGTAAAAAGACCAGCAAGGTGGTTTTCAGTACTAACAAACTAAATTCACAATCACCATTATTGACATGGTCTCTAATGAAGTGATGGAAAATTTCAATATGCTTAGTCCTTGAATGTTGAATTGGATTCTTTGTAAGATTAATAGCACTGATATTGTCACATAATAATGGAATTTTAAACAAGTTAAGGCCAAAATCACTTAAATGTTGTTTAATCCATAAGCTTTGAGCACAACAGCTACCAACAACAATGTATTCAGCTTTAGCAGTGGATAGTGCAACACATGCTTGTTTCTTACTATGCCAAGATATCAAACTTGATCCTAACAGATGACATGTTCCACTGGTGCTCTTTCTGTCAGTTTTGCAACCTACAAAATCAGAATCAGAATAGTGTACTAAATTCAGAGATACCTCACTTGGATACCATAGCCCAACATTTGTGGTTCCTTGCAAGTATTTCAGAATTCTCTTTGCTGCAGTGAAGTGTGATTCCTTTGGATTGGCTTGAAATTTAGCATATAGACAAACACTGAACATGATGTCTGGCCTGCTAGCAGTAAGATAAAGCAGTGAACCGATTAAGCCTCTGTACTTGGTTTAATCCACACTAGTTCCTGTAAAATAAGGTTTAGACCGAGTTCAAGAGTGGGGGTGAATTGAACTTTGAAAACTTTTCGCAAATCTGATTTATTCTTGAAGTATAGAATGAAAATTCTTTATTCAATCGATTGACTATGTAATTCTGAACAGTCAGTTAAACAATCGATTGTGCACAGCGGAATATATCAGAGTTAAACCCAGAATTTAGTTAAACCCAGAAAACAGTTTGCAGTGTGAAAATGTTTTAACCCAGATTTAAGATGTTTAAACACAATCCAGCATATTAAACACAATCTAGAATCACAGTTTATTATGCAAACAGATGTTCAGAGTATGAATAACAGTATGAACAGATTTTGATCCAGTTAATTTTAAATATGGCAGCAGTGAATAAAAGCAATCAAGAAGAGTAGGGAGAAGAGCAAGAACACAGAATTTTTATACTGGTTCACCCTTCCTCAAGGGCTACGTCCAGTCCTTTGCAAACTAGCAAAGATTTCCACTAAAACAGATCACAAGATCAGTTTACAACCCTTGCTCCCAGTAAGTTACAAACTGCTCCCAGCAGTAAACCCACACCTCACTGAACCCCTCAGCTTGTGTGTAACCAGTGCAGAAACCCACTGCACCACAACATTTACAGTCCGCAAGCAACACTACTCCCAGCAGCACTCACCCTCTACTGAACCCTTCAACAGACGCGAGACCAGTGTAGAACCCACTGCACCAACTCAGTCACAAACCCAGTAATTGAAAACAGCAAACAGATTGCAAATCAACAGGATCAGAAAGGATTACAGAATGCTTCTACACAAAACAAATTACACAGAATGAAGATCAGGTGTAGAAGACTTAGCTTTGGTCCAGAACCAAAGTAGCAAGAACCTCACTTCAAGGATGCTTCAAAGATTCACGTTCTTAGAGGTTTCTTGATTTGAAAAGCTTTGCAAAAATGATGATCGCACAAAAGGGGCAATATCTCTCTTAGTAAAACTCAAGGAATGCTTTTCGAAAGTATTTGTTTTGATAATTCTGAAAGTGATGATTCTCATTCCTTTAAATACCCAAAATCAGTTTTAAAAACTGCTTAGCTGTCAAAATTCAATTAATTGAAC
>Ga0209700_108160_pt1 | contig 13777 bp, 11 predicted proteins | sample SiratroredBW_FD_187528 | JGI IMG/M metagenome (GOLD analysis project Ga0209700, IMG submission 187528) | Root nodule microbial communities of legume samples collected from California, USA - Siratro red BW (SPAdes) (version 2) | ecosystem: Host-associated > Plants > Roots > Nodule | place: USA... | reverse complement strand
TAGATAATTTTAAATTACATATAAATTTTATCCATTAAATGTAGATTTTTACATGAAAAAAGAAGAAACCATAAAAAGACCAACACTTAAACTACCCTCTTGCCAAGCTGTTGGAGTCTAGCAATTTAATTTAATTAAATTATTATCATTCTTATTATTATTATTATTATTATTATTATTATTATTATTATTATTATTATTATTATTATTATTATTATTATTATTATCATTATATTATTTTGTTTTAAATTAAAATAAATTTGTATGTCTTATTTGTTTTGTTACGGTTTTGTTAATTATTATTATTATTATTTAATTATTATCTTTTTTAATTGTTGAACCTAACAAATAACAAATATAGTGTCAAATAATTAAAAATTGGTTGCACATAAATGAGTTTAGTGAGAAACGAGGTCAACATGTCGCTATCACTTGTGTTTGATCAGTCTGAAATCATATCTCAGATTGAAAGATTTCTTAATATGAAATCATATCTAAATGCAGAATTTGTCCATTTTAATAAATAGATATTTTTTTGCCCATTTTAAGCATTATTATAAAAAAAAAATACACCAAAGTAAGGAAAAAGCCCTACAACTTTAAGAATACTTTCTCAATTAGTAGGATTTCCTTGATAGATATGCTCAGACATCTTATTTCATCAACAATCTTAGAAAAAGAGCCATGACGGTGAGACGGTAGTGAAACCTCCAACTAAAGGATTTTGTTATATTTGTTAATATCATTATTATGATTTTAGAATTATTATTATTATTATTATTATTATTATTTATGATATTACTATAATTATTATTATTGACTTATATGATTAAGAATATTATTATTATATTAATATTATTATTATTTAAGTATTATTAATAAATACTTACTAATATTGAAAAAAAATAGTAACAAAGTCATAATAAGAACAATAATAAAAGAATACATGATTACAAGGTTGATATTGGTGATGTGGTTATGATTTGTGTGTATGCTGAAAGACTTGGGTTTGAATCCTTATTTTTTTTAAATATTTTAAAAAAATATTTTGTATTTATATACAGATTTAATTTGTAGGTAAAATTCATAAATAATTATTTGTTATGTAGATAATTTTAAATTACATATAAATTTTATCCATTAAATGTAGATTTTTACATGAAAAAAGAAGAAACCATAAAAAGACCAACACTTAAACTACCCTCTTGCCAAGCTGTTGGAGTCTAGCAATTTGTTAAGCACTGCATCGGGCACAAACACCATTTGGAAAAAGAACAAAAAATCTTCTTCCCTATAAATTTGGCCCATTAAGTTGTGACATTACAAAAATTTCATTTGCATCCACTCTGCTCTTTAGGTAAACACTTTATTTCTATATTTCTAAATCTTTCACACTATTGCTATCCACTTACCTTTCCAAACAATGCTTGTTTTCTTATTGCACCATATCAAATGAAAATTCATAAAATGGTTGGAGGCTATATTGCGTCTAACAAAAACTAAACTTATCTATCCATCACAGTTATCACACACCTTACGTGCAATTACACATTCAAAGAAGAAAACGTGATTTATTATTTCTTCTTCACTGTTGCATAAAGGGCACTGTGTACTAGGCACCTCCACCGGGCTCCTCATCAAATTGACTCGAGGAGGTAGTTTACCTAGTAGAACCCTCCCGCACATACTTGTACAGAACCAGCCCCTTTGATATTCCATAGTAACTTGAACCAAGGATCACCGAAGGGAAAGTCACCTACCTCTAGAGCTTTGTAACCAGACCCAACAGTATAATAGTTCGGTTGGTTCCCCATCTTCCCATAGTATCCTTTCACTCCCTTCTTTTTGCCATCGTGAATTGGCAAGTAGTTCTAATAACTGCACTTCTAATTCCTTTTCCCACACAAAGAAGTCTCTTCTCCAATGCAAACACCAATTGAAACCTACCACATTACCAATGATCACCCGTTCGCCCATCTCGCACACAACATCATCTACATCTAAAGACAGTGAGTATAATCTTGGGAATTTCCATTTGAGTGGTAGTTTTCCAATACACTTGTCTTCCCAAAATTTAATATATTTTCCGTCAACCAATTTCAAACTAATCCTATTGTCAAACCAGTTACAGTCATTTTGTACCTCACATGTTCTACACAAATCTTTCCACCAAAAGAAGATTTTTTTTTTTCCTTCCATGGTCATCTTCATGCCCCTCCACTGTGCATATCTTGAGTCTAGTATATCTCTCCACACTCCACCATCCTCCACCCGAATTTTCTATTTCCATTTAACTAATAGTGTTATGTACATCTGCATAGGTCTATGAAGCCAAACCCACCCACCTCAATCGGGTTACAAACCTTGTCCCAGGCTAGCAATTTTCTCCCTTCAGATCCCAACCCCATAAAAACTTAATTTGAATGTTTTTCATTGAGTTACATACCGTCCTTGGAGCCTTGAAAAACTACAGATAAAATAATGGTAGTGAACTGATACCTGACTTAATAATAAGACATATACTACCTGCCATAGAAAGTATATTCCCCTTTTATATAAATAATTTGAGATTTATTTTTTTCGATTATTGGCTTCCAAAATTCCACCCTCCTTGGAGTTTCGCCTATACATATACCCAAATATTTGAAAGGGAAATTCCATTCTTACACTACTCAGGCACCTAATAAAAGCCTCAGAGTCGACATCATTCAGACCAATAGTGTACACATGACTCTTACAGAAATTAAATTATAATAATTAATTTTAAAACAATTTTAACAAATTTAAAATAATTGGTAAGATCATGACTAGATCTGAAAATAAAAAAAACCTTGTGGAGAACATTGAAAAAATTACATATAATGAAAATCCTAAATTGATAATTATAATGAAACTTATAAATGTAAATTGAGAAAAAAAAATGATATTTAAATACGAGGCTAGGGTGCTTACTATGCTGAAACAAAAACAGAGTCTAGCTAGCGGCTAGCAAAGTAAAACACAACAAAATATCGAACATCAACTGTCTTTATTTCATAATGCAATGTCTTATTTCACGATTATTTCTTAATAAAATATCATATCCTAAAGCGGAAAAATAATTGACAAAAAAAGTTACAAGGACGAAACAAATACAATAAACAGTTCAAGTAGAGCTAAAGAAGCAACGTGAGAGTGAAAAACAAGGAACGGGTGGAAAAAGATAGCAATCAAGGATACTATATAATTAATTCTATAACTAAAGGATCCTGCTGTTCTCAAAGAAATTAATGACTTACCAAAAGTCAAATTACAATTTTCTTAATGAATCTAATGAGGGAATTTTTCTTTGACGCAAGCTCATTTTCCAAGTCACTTGATTCAGCATATATCAAATACACAATTGTGTTTTTGACCACCAATCCATGATTAGAAGCCACAAAAATCTTCACCTCGTCTCCAAATCCTAAATTTGACATTACACCATGCCAATCTATATTATTAAAAGAAACTATCGTGTCATGCTTGTGGATCTGCAATGTGCATTTTGTGTAATTAATAATTAAGACACTTCTAAGACAGTCACTTGCCACGATTTTATTTAGGGTTCGATAAATATATGACGCACAAAGCCATTCCCTTCATATCACGATCTCGAGGTACAGTGAAAGAAACAGAATGTCCCTCATCCTTATAGGCCAACCAGTAAGGATCATTGTCACCTGGGAGGCAAACATCACACGATTCATTGCTAGCCGATACCTGTAGCATAAGATAAAAAAACTTAGTCATTTATCTAACTTTTCTATTCAAAGTGTCTTTTGCAATTATTATTTGTGGTCAAAAATTACAAAATGTAATTAAAACATACCGACAACAATTAATGTAAATAAATCTGGTTATTAGTTTTGTGGTGTATACATCACCATCACCTGGTTAGGGATTTAGAATGCATTTTTGTGTTCGTCTCTCTCACTTTACTTTTGTACGATCATTGGGAATGAAACAATCATGAAGCTAATAAAGCAATTAAGTGGAAATCAATTTGCTAATAAAGCTTGGATGATGAAGATGCGAAGTCCATGGAAGGTCAGACAGATGATCAGTGCAGACACAAAACCTTTCAAACTAGGCGGAAGGTTAATATTTCTTTTTAGTAGTGGAAGCGCGTTAAGGCCATAAGAAAAAAAATATTACACTAATAACAGTGTCTAATTCTAAAAGTTTAATTAATTCTTGATTTACTAATTTAATCATAACTTTATCTCTAAAGATGAACTGTCAGAAGAAAAAGCCTTAATGCAACAAAGTGAGATAGATGATCATTACAGACCCCACCAATCAAAGCAGAAGATTAATACTTTTTTTATAGTATGAAAGCGCGTTAAGACCATCGCAGAACTTTCTTTTACTTTAGGCATTTGAGAAATTAGACCAACACCCACTTTCAACTATATATATAAACAAAATATTACACTAATTACAATGAAATCTTGTTCTAATTATATTATGCTTTTTCAAAATTACATATTAACTTTACTTCTTATGTTAAAAACAATACATTGTGTCTCTTTTTCTATGATGCACGTATTCCTTTAAGTTTTAAAAGCATAAGAATTGCATTCTCTTTCCACCTTTAAAAGAAAATCTTTCAAAGAGGTCATTGTAATTATTTGTATTGACTTCGAATTCTAACTCGCTGGTCTACGATGTCTCAACTCACGAAAAACATGAACGTTGTATTTGTTTCTACTTGAACTTCTTCATGATGATTGATGAGTGCGCATCGTGAATATTTGTTCATGCTTATGCTCTTCGAAATACGAGAAAAGAAAGGGAAAGGTGGTGAGATAGTTGGCCCCATGGACGAGCTGAAATTAAGGAGAAAGACAGATGGAAAATGGTTTTTAATGCTTTGCTGGCATTTTGATTGTACATGCACAGAGATGAAATGATTCAATTTGCCTTTTCAAATAAAATAATTTGACAAGTTGGGAGTAAATATCTGTAATTTCAAATTGGATTTCGAAGAATTTCCATATATAGCCGATTTCAAATGAATGATTCAACTAATAGATGAAGAAATATTATTACATACGGATTGTGCTTCTAACTATAATCGATTATCACTCTCATTTTGGCCTTTTCTGCATGCACATGATTCCCTTCCACTCTACCAAAAATGAAATTGCTATTTTGCACAACTCCTTCAAATGGGGAACATAATATTGCTCCTACAACTAGAATTATTAACACCATTCACACACACCAAACATATCTGCTTTTACGATTCAATGCCAACATCTTTCATATGTAGATTTTTTATTACACTTTATTTTTTTTAATTGGTGAATAGAATTTTTTTTAATGATTTGCCGTTAATTATTTAGATAAATTAAATTTTAAGTTCTATGATGATGTAGTATTCACCACATGTTTTCAATTCCACAAACACCAAAACTATGTTGAATTTTAATTCCAAACACTATGGACTAAATAAAACTTGTTATTTGTGTGAAGTCTCCTTTTGTAATTAATTAATTCACAAGACATATTAGAAAAGAAACATCATAAAACTTGCTGTGAAAAAGAAGGAAAAGAAGGTTTTGTCTACTAGATCTTATGATAGAATACGTCATCGCCATCTTAGTCATAGAATAAGATCATAAAATAAGGGTTGATCAAGAGCTTTCCAAAAGATTGCGCCTATCTGAGTCTGTTTGGGCCTCCCACCAGTTGTTTGAGCCTGAATGCAATCTTGAAGAGATTACTCTGAGGATCATGGAGCATCAAGATGAAGTCATTTACTTGTATAAATATTTATCATAGCTTAGAATAATTTGGGACTTGTATTTGGACCAAGAAGAAAAAGGTTTGGGCTTTGTATTTAGGACACGGGTAGAATAGGGTTAGAATAGGATAATATAGTCTATCTAGGGTTGCATTTGGGCTTCCTAAAGCCTAGTGCAAACCCTAGAATGTCTAAGGCTTGAAGTTGGTTCACAAGGAGTTGCACACAAGCAAGGAACATATTAACTTGTATTTGGGCCAAAGAATAGAATAGGTTGTCTTCAATTTTTGGACCTTGTATTTGGGCTAAATCCTAACCCTAAGAAAGAGAGAGCTAGTGCGTAGGCTATGAGTTAAGATTGAAGGGGTGTCTATGTTAGGTCTTAGGTGGTATAATGCTTCCCCCTCCCCTTGCCACATGTCACCTTACCAATGGAGAGGATCCTTTCCATTGACTCATTCTCTAATTGGAGAGTTTTTATGATACAAGCTAGAGTTAGAGTTAGGGTTAGTCTTAATTTTCTCAATAAATAGGATGCTTATGTAATGAAATAGTGACCAATTTTTGCCTCTTAAACTTGTTCAGGAACTCTGCAAAGAGTAATATCTTTTTTACACTAAACTCTTGCTTACTCCTAAGTGTGTTAGCCTAGCCTCACATAAAATTTGCTTCCAAATCGAACTCATATGTCCAAACCAATTCTTCCAATGCATTTATCTGAAATCACATCCACAACAACAATCCTGCTAGAAGAAACACATTAAAGCTAGAATTACATTATTTGGTATCTAGAGCTTTAGTCTACAATAGAAAAGTGCTTATTCCTTAAGAACAATGTTGTTAACTTGATTCCTTCTTTGTTTTCACCGATCAAATTCACTGCATCTCTTGTTTTTACAGTTCAAATTACTTGTTCTTATTTAAACCATCCATAGTTGTGCTTTAGGTGTTATTCATTAAGTGTTTTTGTTGTTTTGTTTTACTACAGTGTTGTTTTTCTATTTTTGTTCATTTTAATTGTTTAAATAACTCTTTTAGGTATTTTACAAGTTTATAATTTGGTCTTGTTATGTCTGATATCATGTGAATCCTTAAATATGTCATATACTCCAAGTTTAGAAGCTTGTTCATAAAATCCTTATTGAAATGCTTATAATGTGTCTACTATATGTTCGATAAAATGTCTTGAGTAAATTAGTGTGAACCTTTGTATGCTTTTTCTTTTTATTTTTGAGTTCCTTGCTAATAGATCACTATTGAGTTTCTTAGAGTTAGGTTTCCATTATATCTAATTGTACTGTTCAAATTCTTTTATCTTTTTAGGATTCATTTTATATCTAATTGTATTGTTCAAATTCTTTCATCTTTTTAGGATTAGTTGTATTGTTCAAATTCTTTGATCTTTTTAGGATTCATTCTCGCTCGAATTTTTGCTACAATAGTACTGATTTGGAAAAGTTTTATAAAAACAATTACAATGGATTTTGTTGTCAAATTTTGTGTGGAAACTCCTTAAAATGTTAGGAACATAATTTTAAAAAAGCACATTCAAGTTTGAAATAGAAAAACAATTATAAATGCTAAAAGCCTTAATGCTAGGTGCTAGAAAAACAGAAATTATTTTGAGTTTTACAGTGTCGTTTGTTGTGCAATTTTGTTATGACGGTCTTGTATATTAATATTAATATTAATAATATTTATAATAATACTAATAAATTTACTAATAATATTTATAACAATATTAATATTAATGATTATAATATTAGTAATAATAATATTAATATGTTAATAATAATTTTCACATAATATCAATAATATTCATAATAATAATAATATTAATAGTGACAATAGTATTGATAATAATATTAATAATATTAGTAATATAATTAATAATATTAGTAATAATAAAATTAATAATAATATTATTATTAATATTAATAATAATCATAATAGTATTAATAATAATAATATTAATAATATTATTATTATATAGTATTTCTATCCGTATTAAAATTTGCATGTAAAATCTATATATAATAGTATGTGGATAGTGATAGCACATTATACAGCTAACCACGGAATCCTAAATGATAACAATGGAATGCCCTAAAACCCTTAATCTACTTGAAACATGAGCATACTCTCATTTTGTTAGTCATTTTTGCAAATGTATTTTTCTTGGGCTTCTTAAAGGACTCCATTTCCACATCAGTGGATGGTTGTGCACCCAGTCCAAGTGACTCCATTCTCATTGTAATTGACTGACCATATATCAGATACACAGCTGTTTTCTTAGCAGTGATTCCATCACCAACTCCTACAAAAATCTCCACGTCGTCTCCGGGTCCTAGATTTGAAATTACACCCTGCCAATCTTCATCAGTAAAGAACATTGTTGTTGCTTGCTTATATATCTGTATGGCGCACTTTGTGTGATTAAAGATGAAGACACTAGTCAGACTTTGAGTTCCCATGTTTTCACGGGTTGATGAATAAACTACACACAACAGCATTCCCTTCATGCGACAATCACTATCTTCAGGAACTTGAAAACGTACTGAATTGCCTTCCCCTGTATAGGCTAACCAATAAGGATAATTGTCCCGTGGAAGCACAAAATCAGTGGAACTATTGGTTCTCAGTACCTGTATCATGCAGCAAAGCTTAGTTATTTATTTACTATGATATCCAAGTGGATATTTTCTGCTATTATAGTTAGTACATAAAAAAAGACAAGGAAATTAATTGAAATGAATTCAGTCAACAGAGAAAAATCATAGATATAACAGAAAGGAGAGATTTCTATTTCAGGTTGTGAAACTCTTATCAACAGAAAAAGTTGCAGACCTGATATGCCTTGAAAGACTTTCAACTCTAATGAGATAATGACCATTTTCCAAAGTTGATTCACTCACCATTACACCCCTTTTACCCTTCTTTTCACCTTCCACATCCTCTTATTGACCCCACTTAAAAAATAGATTTGATGGTCTCTAACTATAAATTAGTTTAAGACAATACTGACGTAATGAATTTTATATTGTCACCAAGGACTCCCATAATGGGGGAAAGATATGGTCCTGATTCCTATCTAGTAAAGGAGATTTTATTATTAAATTTAGTTGATCATAGAAGAAGAGAAATGGCAGAGTAGTACTCCAAGCGAAAAGCAAAACAAATGAACATGCACGTAAATAGGTAAGGTAAGGTAGACACAGCAAAAGAGAGAGAGAGAATAACCTTTGATATGCTATTGCTAAGCATATCGAAGACTTGTTGGTAGCTTCCCATTCCAATCAAATACGATGCCAGAGAATTTTCTGAAATTTGTGATAGATCTGCATTTTCCGATTCAGAAAAGTTTACTTTGCATAACTCATGCAGAATTATTCTTAGTTCTTGAGTTACTTGAAAATCTGAGTCGCATTGTACAGAAATACTTCGAAGTTTTGAAAATTCACTGAGGTTTGGTAATAGGTTAACCAAATTATTATCCTGTATATCCATGGAGACTATAGATGATAGCATGATCCCAGATGGTTGAATACAAGATAAATGTCCTCTTGTATGTGACATCCAAGACCATATGAGAGAAGGAAATACATTTCGCGCCAATCCTTCATATCCACAAAGGGAAATATATCCAATCTTTTCGGATCTTACTATGGCAAAAGGAACTTGTTTTATACTAGTATTGTCTGCAATTAGTGTTGTTAAGGATTCCATCTGCCCTATGGCTTCTTCTAACTTGTCAATATTTGAACAACCAGAAAGGATGAGGGTGTGTAATGACTTTAACTTATAGATTACCATTGGAAGATTTCCAAGGCATGTACAATCCTTCAAGTTTAATAGAAGGAGGTTATTTAGATCTCCAATTGAATGGTGTACTTCATACAAGCTTGGACAATCTTTGAGAATGAGCTTCTCAAGATTTGGTAGTTTTGAAAAATCCGGGGTCTTTGATAAGTACTTGGAATGACTAAGATTGAGAAATTTTAGCCTCCAGAAACTGCAAGAAAATTTAAAACGAAAAAAGAAAGATTAGCAAAGTATATGGCAGAAAAAATTAATAAGACAACTTAATTACTGTATTATAGATACATTTGATGTTGTTCTTCAATCAAATTTGAATGTGATTCATTTAATAAAAAGCAAATTGGCGAAGTAAAACTCCAAATCTAATTGGAGAACAAAACCAATTGTAAGAGTATGTGAGTGTTTGTCCAAATAAATATTGTCATCAAAGAAAATATCAGTTAATATATGTACATATACCTGGGGCACCTTCCATACTAGTTTAAGATAACTGTATCTTAAGTCAATAGCAACTATGTTTTCCTGATAAAAGTTTTCAGGAATATGTGTTAATGAAAATGCTTTCCAATGAACCCATCTCAGATGTTTGGGAAGATGCCCATAATCCCCCGCTAGTTGTACATGATCAAGTTGCAAAAGTCTCAGTCTCTTCATTTTTTCAAATGTTTCAGTACTGAAAGAAACTCCGCTGGTTCTCTGCATCTTCAAAGCCAATCCCTCAATGACTCCTGTTCCCTATGAAAAACAAATGGAAAAGAAGTTAGAAACAATGAGAAGCATTGACTGTTTTCACAGGAGAAAGTTGATGAGTAATACACAAAGATGCGACTTAAGTTTATACATCTAGATGCTAAATACTTTGGAAAGGTAAACATAAATACTTAGAAAAATAAAAACTTTCTATTATGGTGCTCATGATATCATTGAGGATGATTGATAGTTATAAAAATAATAAGAGAAAGTTCTTACAGTATTTTCTGTCAATATATCAAGTACTTCATCATGAACCCACAATCGACTGCGCTTTTGTGGTTCTAGTGGTGAACTTTGACGAACAATTTCTCTTCCCATGTCTCTCAGCAAATCATGAATTCCAAGTTTGTTATTCTTTTCAACTTTGATGAGGCTCCTTTCTATCAGGACTGTTATTCCGATTTCGGCATGAAGTCCGCAACCATTTAGTATCCCCGTGACATAGGCTCTGTCCTTACCAATAAAGAAGCAGCATATGTCAAGGAATATGTCCTTCTCCATATGATCGGTTAAACCATCATAGCTTATTTTCAATTTCTCTTGTATTTTATCATTTGGTATTTCTTTCAGTTTTGATAATACACTTTGCCACTCTTTGTTTCTTCTCTTGTATAGATAAGATCCAAGAACTTCAAGAGCTAGAGGTAGTGCTCCACAGTAAGTGACTACTTGTTTTGAGAGTTGAAGGAAAGCTTCAGGTGGATTTGCTTCCTTAAAAGCATGCCAACTGAAAAGCTCAAGGGACTCAATCTTGTTCATTTCCTCCACTTGATATACATGATCAGCATCAAGGACATTGAGTAGACGCACATCTCTTGTTGTAATGATTATTACGCTTCCTTGAACAACCCCATTACTATTTCCACAAAGTGCATTTAATTGTTCAAATGTATTCACATCATCGAGTACAACTAGTGCTCTTTTTCTGCCAAGCGTTTCCCTGATCATAGCTTTTCCCCAGTCAATGCTATAAACCTTCATCTTTTCTGGTTTAAGGATATCTGAAAGAAGTCGTTCTTGTAAATCAATCTGCCCTTGATCTCTTTGCCAAACTTCTCTAATATTTGCTAGGAAACTTTTATATTTGAATTCATATCGAATTTCATTGTAGATGGCTTTGGCTATGGTTGTTTTACCAATCCCTCCCATTCCCCATATCCCTAATATATAAGCTCCTCTTGTTTTCTTTCTTAGAAAGCCAATACAATGTTCCACACGACATTCCAATCCAACAGGAAAGTCTGTAATAGACATGTATGTTCTGTCTAGTCTTTCCAAAACTTCACTAACAATTTCCTTCACAACTAAGTTTTCATTTCTGCAAACCAGAAAACAAAAAAAAACATAAACTGAAATGATAGTGGATACAAATTACAGAAGATCCTAAAATAAAATCCAAGCTGCATAAAACCTTTGACACTGTTGATCTCCTGTCTTTCTGCCAAAGTGTTCTTAGCACAACCGTTTTCCCAAACCTTTTACAAGTATATCAGAGAAATCATAAAGATACTATTTGGTAAAGTAGCTTATGAATTTTACTTTTTCTAATAAACTTTTACTTGCCACTAAATATTCAAATTTAATTTAAGTATTAGAAAGAAAATGATAATATTTTATAAGTGGGAATTGAAAACATGGAAGGAAGTTCATAACAACTCACTCATCAAGTAAGTGAGTTAGATTCCTTTACAAGAAAGAACAACAGATGGATTGACAAAAACAATCTGATAATTAAAAAGGAACCAAAAAGCATATGCATACCTATAACGTGAAACATCCCAACCTGCAAAACCTGCTGCCTTACTCAGTGCTTTCTTCCATTGTTTCTCCCGGTGGAGGTCACTATCTTTTTCAAAAATGACCTCGAAAGAAACATCATCGCTCAGATTACGTAGAAACCAAGGGGCAACGTCGAAAAATACGGGCAAAACCACTTGCCCGCTAAAAGCATGGCATTCCATGATTTTAATGAGTTCATCAAGACACCATGTAGAGTAAATGTAGTTTTCCGAGAAAACAACAATGGAAATTTGAGACCCTTCTATTGCATGCCACAGTTCTGTTTGCAGCTGTTGTCCCCTCTCAAGCTTCTCATCGTCCAGAAAAGTGTTGACCCCGGCATTTGCAAGAGCGGAATAGAGATGAGAAACGAAATTCTTACGAGTGTCTACCCCCCGGAAACTGATGAACACATCGTATATCCATCGGGGTTTAGATTTTGACGATGATGATTTGTAAGACATTGGTTCAATTCGATGAAACTATGGTTAACAACGAGTCAGTAAAGGCAAGAAAGCAAGTTGATTCAATTTGGTGTCGATACGACTTGTGGGATTAAGTGAATGCATCGTAACTATGGTTAACAACGAAACTGCAACGATATGATCGAAGCACACAACGACAAGTTCGATATGTTTTTCTTCCTTTCGTTCTCTACGACGAAGTAAAACAACAATCACAAGTGGCAACGGTTACTATTATAATTAACTTGTTTTTAAAAGAAAATGTTTATGCCTAGGGTTTTTTCCGTATAAGTCTTATATTAGTATGCTTAAAATCATCCTAATGACATCTTTCAGATAAAAAATAGTTGGGTATGTATTTTGATGAAACCCTTGCCAACAGACCCATCTCGGAAGCTTAGAGCAAAACACACATAGTCTCCAGTTAGTTGTACAAGATCGAGAAATTTGTTTATACCGTCTACTATTAGAATAAAGGCAACAGTGTTTCATGCTCATAGTGAAAGAAGAAAAGAAAAACTAAATCACAAAATAAATAATGGCTTTACTTAGCTTACAGTTAACAGCTTTCAACTCCCTTGCTTGATCCATGTTTAGGTGTTTCTCCTCAATGTTTATTGCATTTGATCCATGTTTTTATTTTAACTTTTCTTTCTAATAATAATTATTATGTCGTGGTATGTGATTCTGCACCTATATAATATCAATCTAGTAAAGATATCTATAATATATGTAAATAGGGAGACTACAAACGACAACTTTTACCAGTCAAAACAGAAACAAAAATATTTAACCATAAAAAGAAAAGTGCAACACATGTAGAAACATAGTAACCAAATTGTGGAATTATGTACGTGCATAACGTCACTAGTACAAAATAGACATTTAACGTCTGCGTTCAATGATGGTTAAAACTAAAAATGACGTTGTCAAAAACGCGATGGCATTTTTGTAAATAAATAAACAACATAACGTCAGTTAAAGAAAAAAATCACCATTGAATTCCCACTTAAGATTTAAAATTCAAAAATTTAAAATTTTAAAATGGCGTTGATCCACCACGTTGGTTAGGAGATAATATCCGACGTGGTGTTGTCTCACATGACGTCGGTTTTGACCACTTAACCGACGTCATGGTCGCAATGTTGCTGAAATGAACTTCTTTTTCCCCTTTTCCGATCTCACTCCTAAC
>Ga0209700_108157_pt1 | contig 13783 bp, 7 predicted proteins | sample SiratroredBW_FD_187528 | JGI IMG/M metagenome (GOLD analysis project Ga0209700, IMG submission 187528) | Root nodule microbial communities of legume samples collected from California, USA - Siratro red BW (SPAdes) (version 2) | ecosystem: Host-associated > Plants > Roots > Nodule | place: USA... | reverse complement strand
TGCTAACTATATTGTTACCGGATATTTATCATCTATGTTCACGACTAACCTCTCTAAAATAAATGGAAACGATTTTGTCTGTGAGGTTGAGGTAGATGTAAACTTTTTTGTAAGGTAATAATGGTGATACGGCGTGCTATCTATGCAGCTAGCCCAGGGTGCATTGGATAAAAAAATCCAAGTCCCGTATTGACTAAAGATAGTGTCAAAGGAGTATACAGTGTGTATAATTCTCAGTTTTTCTGAAGTTGAGTTACACTTAAATTACTTTAGAAGATTAATCATTTTTTGTTTAGATTTCCAACCATGTTTTCAAACTGCACTAATTTAGGATTTCACAAAGGACTTGTTGATTATGAATGGTTGTTTAATTGCCAATATTAGATGAAATTCACTACTTAGGTGTCTGGATGTTTGTGACTAGATGTTTGTGAATAATGTATTAGATGTTTGCAAATAATGTGACAGTGGTCTGACACGGCCAACAAACCTTGGTTATATTTCTAATTAATAGAAATAAGTGTTAGAAAAGAGTGGGTTCATCTTGATCAATTCAAGCTAGCCAAAGAACTAAAAGTTATGATTGTGACAAAAAAAATGTGTACGGTTTAAGTAAAGATAATTATTTTTGTAACCAGAGCGAAATTAGAAAGGGAAAATCATTATTTTTAATGTGATTTCAGTATTACTAACTGCACTGTTTTTCTTCTTTTGAATGCACAAGACCTATGAAAGGCTAAAATCATTTAGAGAAAAGATAAAGGGCAAGCAACAATTCCTAGCTATGTATTCTAGTATTTTTGATGGGATAACAACAGACCCAGCCGCTATGGTTATTCCTATGGATGACCACATGGTCCATAGGGGCCACGGTGTGTTTGATACTGCTGCAATAGTGGATGGGTTAGTGATTTCCACCTCACAATGATATTTACTCTTTTGTTTTCTATTTTCTAAAGCAGTCAAATGGTGTATTGTGTGCATTATAGATACCTATATGAGCTAGATCAACACCTTGATCGCTTTTTAAGTTCAGCATCCAGGTCTAAAATAGATCCCCCATTTGATCGTGGAAGCATAAGGAGAATACTAATACAAACTGTAAGTGCTTCCAAGTGTAGAAAAGGATCACTGAGATATTGGCTCTCTGCAGGACCTGGTGACTTTCAGTTATCTCCATCTAACTGCTACCAGTCAAGTCTTTATGCAATAGTAATACAGGATCTGTCACCATCTTCGCTTAATTTCAGGGGAGTTAAAGTTGTTACTTCATCTGTTCCCATTAAACACCCCAAGTTTGCCATTACTAAGAGTGTGAATTATCTTCCAAATGTTCTCTCAAAGGTGGAAGCTGAAGAAGCTGGTGCTTTTGTAGGCATTTGGCTTGATGATGAAGGTTTTGTTGCAGAAGGGCCTAATATGAATGTGGCCTTTGTCACTAAAGAGAAGGAACTAATAATGCCTCACTTCGACAAAATTTTGAGTGGCTGCACAGCTAAGAGAGTTTTAACCCTTGCCGAGGGTTTGTTAAGGGACGGTAGGCTTAAGGGGATAAGGGTGAAAAATGTGACTGTTGAAGAAGGTAAAAAGGCAGATGAAATGATGCTTCTTGGCAGTGGAGTTCTTGTTTGCCCTGTAGTGCAGTGGGATGAACACATTATTGGTGATGGTAAGTGCTTTTACTTCTCGCAGCAAAAGGTTATACGATTTAGTGTATGTTTGGAGGGAACTACTATGTAAGTACTTTTAAAAAAGTAAGAAAGAAAAACAAAATTAGTTTATTCATAAGTTAAAATTAACTTATGCATGAGTTAGAAATCAGATTTTGGAATAGTTGATTGGAAATAGTTTTTATAAATTAAGGTACGCCTAAGTTAATTTCGGAATATGAAGAATTTGATTTAATTTTTCTTCTTATTTCTCTCTTAAAAGTGTTTATGGAGAAGTTTCTCCCAACATACCATGCATGTATGCACTCAAGTAAATTATGTGTATCCTTTTCTTTGGTCTTCTTAGTGTAGTTCCGAATATTCTATTCTTTTTGTGTTTTGTTCTATTGTTCTTTAATGATATGATTCCAAAGAGACCTGAAACTAGATTTGGGAAGTTAATGGTTAGAGGTTGGAACCAATTGAAAATGGCAGTTGAAAATAGAACAAAGAAACCTGGAAAAGGAAAGCGCCACAAAATGTTTTGATAAGGTTATGGATGATTATCACAAGAATTCATGAATTCTTGATAAGATTACAGGACGAAGGAAAGAATCCTTAGAGAGAGATATTCTCAATATTTTGTCAAAAAATAATTCGTTTTCATTTTCTGAATTTAGTTTTAGGGTTTGTCTCGCTTGTAAGTAAATAAAAGAAAAATAAAATATCTATATCACAAGCAAAACTAATTTGTCCCAGAAGTTAAGTGAGCACATTCTAAACTTATGGTTTTGAGTTCAAATTCTATTACCAAGCATTATTTTACTAATTTTATTTTAGCTTTCTAAGCATGTTATCAGTCTAGTCTTTTCAAAGTGTTGTCTTACTTCTGAATTGTGAATTGTTGATGGTAATGGTAAATGTAAGATTCTACTTTAGAATTGGCTCCCGACCTGCTAGGTCAAGGAAATGCCTGTCAAGCTTTCTTTGCCTCATGTTCGGTCATGTTGATAGTTTGATCATGCCCATGAATCTTCCTTAATACATTTTTTCTCTGATTCTCCAGTCTCCTCCCAAGATTTTATCTCCAAATGTTATACATTTGGTTCTTAGTCGGTTAAACTTGAAAACGGTCATGGTATATTGTTTGGTCGTGGTCTTTTGACCTGCAATATGTTAATCATTACATAAACAGATTCGATCTTGCTTGTTTTTGTGAACTGTTGCTAACTTGCATTGTGCGTTCGTGTCAGTGTATGGGACCCTTTAATTAGCATTGGCTCTCTTGATTGACAGTTTGCTTGGTCCATCAGACAGTTTTTGTAATCATTATCTGAGTAAATGTAATGTACCTTCTCACGAGCGATTGATTGTTATGCACTCCTTGTAGGCAAAGAAGGCCCTGTAACACAGGCTCTCTTCAATCTAATTGTTGATGACATGAAATCAGGACCCTCTACTGTTCGTGTACCTGTTCCATATTGACACAACTTTTTTCCTTCTGTACGTTGTAATGAAGATTCCCTATCAGTAGTTGTGATGCCCCAACCCCAAGAGGGATGCCTATTAGTAACTCCATTGCTTCATGGATTGTATAGCTTGTAGTGTTGTAAGAATCAATATTACATGGAGCTTAGTTTTCAAATGTGTTTCTGTGGTATGGTGTGTGTCATGAACCGTTGACTTGCTTCTGATATCCGTGTATACTTTGAATTTGTTGAAATTTTTTAAGTACCATAAGTTTGTCTAAAATTTTACAGTTACACTGTTAATCAAGAGCTGTTTGCCAAATAAATAGAACAGGTTGGAAGATACGTGACAGACAAAACATTTAAATCTCCATTCCGTCACTAATTTGTGAATCAGATAAAAGATTGCCATGATAAAATTCCACTGGTGGCAAAATGGCAACACTATTTCCGCAACTATTGCACCTTCATATTTTTTGGCGCACCTCTTTATTACAATATAATAACAAAAATACCTTGTATAGTTAAAATATTTTTCTAGAAATGTAATTTATGGAGTTTATGAAATCTTTCGGAAAGCTTGTTTGGAAAGCATTTGGAAATTAACTTTTTAATCACAGAATAATTTGGTCGGTATTGTTTTTAATCAGAAAATGATTTTAGAGACTTGTTTACTCGCTATGGTGAAGTGATATATAGCCAAATAATGTGGGACCACTCCACTAACCGGTATGGGGCTTTGGGTTTACCACATCTGAGTAGCAGGGTTTTTACTAAAACAGTGCAAATTCATTGAAAAATAGACACATTTTAAAAAATTATGAAGTGGGTGAATGGTGGTTGAAAACAGGTATAAAATAAAATATCTGGTGCTGCTAAACACGAGTTTGGGTTGAATAAATATTTAAAGTTGAAATTATGCTCGAAACATGGAAGCCTGTTTTACTTTTTATTTTCTTAATGTGTACTTATAAGCATGATTTTAGTATTTTTATATATTTTTTAAAAATTATGCCTGGAAGCGAATTAAATTATTTTCTTTAAGAAAATAGTGATTAGAAACACACGTTCTATTTTATTTTAATTTTTGTTTTGTAATATTTTTAAATTGATTTTTATCTTTTTTTAAACACTGAAATATTTAATGTTTTTTTACACGTTTTCGCTTAAATATTTTTTTATTAAAAATAGTTTTCTTAATATGTTATATTGGTTTTCAATTTATCCAAAAATACTATTTAAAATTAGATTTTCTCATGATTTTCAATCATAAATAATTTATTTATTTATTTTAATTTATACATTTTTTAATAGTCCAGTTCATTAATTAAATTAATGATATTAACTTAACATAATTTGTGAATATAACACAACAAGTAGACTAATAATTTGAATAAAAAATATTAAATACATCAAATATATAAATAAATAAAAATTATGGTCTTTATGGCCAATCTCTCTATTGTTATTTTTATTGTGACAACAAAAATATTCTTTTTGCCTTATTTGGAGTTTTTTCATTCATTTTATTATAAATCCAAATAACAGTTGGTCATCTTTGTTGGTTATGTCTCATGTGATGGTATGAAAAATATGTCAGATAAAAAAAAAAGATTGAATGAGTATCAAAACTTTTCAAAATTATCGTAAAGTTACATTCAATGAAGTAATGACCAAAACAAGTTTTTAATATGACAGACACTCGACACTTTATAAAAATCTCTACAAATAAGTATTTTAAAAACTCACATTTTCTTGTTAGAAGAAATCTTATAACTTTAAATTTAAACAAGCTAAAGAAAAAAAAAAGATTTATGATGTAGATTTTAATATGAACTCGTTTGTAAACGCATAATAAGTCTAATTCTTGATCAATTATTACTAAATAGACTAACATTGGAAAGTTACAATATAACATTATTTAAAACTCAATCATTTTTGACTAAATAACTTAAGTATTATTTAATTATTTAATCACTCATAACTAAATGTATCATTTAGAATATATTCACTCTTAACTAAACATTACAAGAAAAATTATATTTACCAACAATTAAAATTTGTTGATAATACCAAAATTCTCTTGACAAATCATGTCATCGATGGAATTACCATAGTCAAAACTTAGTTAATAAAATACTTATCAATAAATTTAATAATAAAAATATTGAATCAGTAACATGACAGAAACCTATAACTATTATTATTATTTTATTATTACAATTATTATTATTATTATTATAATAATAATAATTATAATGATAATAGCAATAATAACTTATTATTATTCTCAAAATAATTATTATTTTTATCTTAATTATTTTTATTACTATTATTATCATTATTAATATTATTATTAAATTAATTTGTTAATATTAAATTATTACTTTGAGATAATCTAATGCCTTGGAAGAACTAACAAGTATTCATTGCACTGTTAAAAGTAAAAGATTTTGTGCTGATAAATTCATAAAAAGAGAGGAGAGTACCATCTGCCAAAATATATAACATCGTAATGTTAGGTACGATTTTAATATTGACGATGATGAAATTTCTTTTCTTACAAATAAATTTAAAAAAATATTGGAAAAAACATGAAAACTATAATGTGAGAAAACATATGTTTGATTTCCAGAATTAATAGTTTATTTTTTGGTTTTCTCGTGATTAATGTTTTCTTTTTCAATCTTTAATATTTTTTGACACATAAAATATGATTGATAGACTATCAATTGGATTTCTTTATTTGATGTAATAATGCTTTTGTTATTAATCTTTAATTAAAAAATATATTATGTAAATATGTCATATATTAAATGTTGTTATTTATATTTATTATTGTATGTTATAATCAAATTCTTTTAGTGTCTAAAAGCATTTATATTATAGAAGTTATTTCACAATATTTTAATCTAATTTTTCTGAATTTATTGTATCACACCATTTTAAAGATTTTTTTTCCAGAATTTTATAAAACTCACTCTTATTAATATTTTTTTTATTTTTTTCATTAATTTCATATATTATTAATATTTTTATAGCCGAGACTCTTATTTACCACTATCAATCTTTCTTTCTTTTATTTGAGTGGTTCAATAAAATTTGTTTCAAGTCAATAGTTCAATCCAGTGAGGTTTTATAAGATTCTGATTATAATCTGGTGTATATAACCTATTAGACCTCTAAAGTGAGCAAATGAAACGTGCATGTGTAAAAATAGGTACATGATGTAATTATGTAGTGGTTGTGGAAAATATTAAATATGGTGTCGGGAAACAAATAATTACATGAACCTGCTAAATTTTGAAGGTTAATAAAGATATGAACCGTATGTAAGACGAGTTCTTTCGTGACACCAGGTCACTTATACCTATCTATATGTGCAGCTTCAGACCACGTGTTGCATGCATGTACTTTGTTTTGAGATTTCGTGCAGAACATGAAACAAAATTGGATTCTTTGCATAATCTAATTTGGATACATTTTCAGACAGAGCTTCAAGACACTTCAAAGACAGTTTGATGATAACACTTGAATGCAGCAATAAAGGAATCTTCTTGTTAATTGATGAGAATTATTGAACTCTTAATGTGTACGTCCATGTATATATAATTTTTACTCTTCCAGTAATATTTGCATTTTATTTTTATCCATACAAATTAAAATAAATAAATAAAATATTTACTTCTAACTCTATAAATTGTTCAAAATTATACAATCTTTTTTCAACATATTATAAAATTAGTTTCCTTTCAAAATAAAGAAATCATATATAATTGCACTTTTTCTACGGCATGTCACAATATATCACAATCTCTCACTACCAATACCTATTGTTCAAATTAATAGTTATCAGAAAGCCATGTGATTAACAAAGTCACAGTACTAAAAATAGGCAAGGTCATTTAAATACGTTGTTACGAGCAGTACTTCATAATATCGGCATGAAATTTATCTAACTTTCACTATCATACGTTAATATATATATATATATATATATATATATATATATATATATATATATATATATATATATATTTATTGAGAGACACTCATAATTAGAAAATAATAATAGTAATTGATAGACATTATAATTTTGCTGATTACTAGTAAACTTACACTGTATATTTTGTTTGATAATAACTTATTAATTTATCATAATTCAAAAAATATCTCAATTATTTTGTGAATTTTAAAATAATAAAATATGCTTAACTAACTTATAATTTATTAAAAAATGATAAACAATGTTTATTATATTCTAGACAGTAAAAGAATAAAATTTTACTATATTTAGTGGTGACCTAAATAAATCACTTTTTTCAAACATTAAAAACATAATAAAATTTAACATTAAAAAAATTAAACATGTCTTTTAATAATGACTTTTTTATTTTCTAATTTTTTTATTATATTTTAATAGGAATAATAATTACATAAAAAATAAAATATTAATATATTATTTATGTTTAACGTAAATGATTCAATTAGGATATATTACAAAAAAAATTATTTAGAAAAATTAATAAATTTTAAGAGTTGATTAAAATGAAATAAAGAGTATAAGGATCTATTTTCAGAAGACGGTGAATTATTTTGAGATTCTTCTTCCAAGATAATCAATATATAAAATTGTTTAGTTATAATTTTAATAATTGATATAAGTTAAAAAATAATAATTTTATTTGATAGTTTATTGTGCTTTTCTTTTATAAAAAAAATTTATGTTTTATGGTTTTGACATTTCAATTAAATTGATATATTTTAAGATCCATCAATCATATGTCATCACATAAAAGTATTGTTAAATAAAAAAATAACAAAAAGCATGGAATTACACTAAAATCATGTAAAATAAAATAATTTTTTTACAAACGAAACAAGGGGGTTCAAACCTATTATAAAAAAAGTCTAGCTTAATATAGTCAAATAAACTAGAATATTAGGCGAACTCAACTTTATTTTCCACTCTTAAATTAGTCAATTTATCACTACAACTATTATCTTTCTTAAAAATACAAGTAAAATCTACAATAGTACAAATATGCATACATTTACTCTATCTACCTTACCTTTAAGTTTAAAGAATTATATGAGCTAAAACTAAAGTTTCACAAAACAAAGTCACACTCCAACCAAAGATTTTTAAAACCCTTCAATTGAATATATTTAATAGTAAAAATGACATTCATGACTTGAATATAAAAATGCATTCTCAATACTCAAGAAAGCTTTTACACTATTATTCTTAAAAATATTTCTACAAATTGTAAAACTAGAAGCACCTCTTATAGCTCCAATTTTAATTCAATCAACTTCATGAAACACTAAAAACTTATATAGGAGACATGACCTTTATAGTTATAGTATTAATACCAAATTATTTAAAAATAGAAAAATTTGATATATAGTTAGTGATATGTATTATAGAAATGTATCATAATTGACGATAATGTAATTTTTTATTATAACAATATCCATTTTTGTTTATAAAAAGGTACAAAACTTGTAAAAGATTTAAAACTTTATAACTTGTAAAAGATTTGGTTTTATTACATTAAAGTAAAATAATATTATCTTATGTTAGGCATAGAGTCTAATTTTAAAATTTATATTGAATTTGTTGAATCATTAAACGGTCCATAGTCCTTTTAGATGGTTTAATTATCTAATAAAGTTTTGACGATAATAATATTTCAAAGTATGTGTTTATATTCGATAATCTTACATATCTGTTACAATAATATTCACATATCTCTAAACATAATGAGTATGTACAGATAAACTACAAACTCATATAAGTGTTTATTGATTATTGTTTTATTATATTAATTTTGTTTAAAATTAAAAGAAGACGAAAATATTTTAAAATTGTTTTTAAATATGAAAAACAAATTAAAGTGTCTTTCACATAAATATCAAAATCAGATTTTATATCATATTGTGTTTTAAGGTTCAAATTTGTTCATATTGGACAATTGTTCAAATTCTTATGCAAATATTTAAATGTGATTAATTATTTAAAGATATCTTGTGTTGTTTAAATTATTTCTATATGCAGATAAAGTCAGTTTTAATGCAGAATAAAAAAAAATAGAAGCTATTCTTCCAACGACTAGTTTCGACAATTCGATGGTCAAGATTGCCCTTTTCAAGCATCCAATGGCTAGCTTTTACAAAGCTACATATAGAGGAACAATTTCATGTTGAACTACACAAAAGAAGAAGCAAAAAGAGAAATACATTGAGCAAGACACTAAAAAATTATACACTTACAAGGGACATGCTTGTCTAAAACCTCCGTCAGAAAGACACAGGGGAGATCTCACAAGAAGGAGAATTGAGTCAAACAAACAAGGGAATGACGCCACCTTCAACCCAAACCTTAAGGCATTAGGTCTGTGGGTCTTCTTTCCTATATCTTGCTCAATTTTCTCATTTTTACTCAATGTGAGACTTAGACTCACATTTGGATACCTAACAAAAACTATTGTGTAATTCTTCACTATTGTGAAGTAAACCTTTTTGAGCTTTCAATTGTTCTCTTTTTTTAGAGTGTATCTTTCAATCTTGAGTGGTATTGATCTCTGGGGAAGATTGAGACTGGTATAACCTGGAGAGGCTTTTGTACTAGGATAACTTGAAGAGGTTTGTGTACTCGTTGTAACTTGGAGAGGTTTGTTACTTGCTGTAACCTGAAGAGGTTTGTGTACTCGCTTTAACCTGGAGAGGTTTGTGTGTTCGCTATAACCTAGAGAGGTTTGTGTACTTGTTGTAACCTGAAGATGTTTGTGTGTTTGTGTACTCGTTATAACTATTTACTGAATAGTGGAACCTCTTGAACGATTTGTTCAAGGGAAAACTGGACTTAGCCCAAGAGATTAAGGTGAATCAGTATAAAATTGTTCATCTGTACTTATATATTTTTCTCCTGAATGATCTTGCTTGGTATTTTTGTTTATAAGAAATTGAGTTCAGACTTCATTCAACTCCCTTCTAGAATCATTTGTTCCTATAAAATTTAATTAATTAATTAATTAATTATCTTTGTTGAGAAAATATACTAAGAATATAAATATATTTTCAATTAATAACATTATCTCCAAACCAATATCATCAAAGTCATATACTATATTTGACTATTTACATCTAATTCACACAAAATTGTATTTTATTAGTTTAATTGACTCAATACATTATGATAATGTTGTGTATTTTAGTTTTGAAAAGATACGGGGTATGTTGCATTGTTAAAAGATAACTATAATCTCATAGATGAATAGGTTATATATTTTCATTAAATCATAATAGACATATGAAATGACTTCCTTTTCTCTCTAAAAGAAACTTGTTTGTTCTCTCTAAAAGAAACTTGTTTGAAGAACAATGATGCACTTCTTTTAGTAACATATTTTTCTATTATTTCCTTAAAACATTTTTAAGTGATCTTAATTACTCATCATTTTCACCAGCAATCAATCCTTCAAACCAACCCTCATCAATTACCACCCACAACAGTTATGATTAACTTAGTTAAAAATACATTTTAAAACACCATAAAATTATTAAGCCACACAATACTTCCACCTTGATATTTACTTACCTTTCATTCTCTCTCTCTATTTATTGTTTCAGATATTTCATTTTCTCTCTTTATTATTTTAGATATTAATTTATATATATATATATATATTGGAAACATATGTATTGGGAAACGCATGAAAAATATAATGTGATAAAACATAGGTTTGATTTCCAGAATTAATAGTTTATTTTTTGGTGTTCTTGTGATTAATGTTTTCTTTTTCAATCTTTAATATTTTTGACACATAAAATATGATTGATAGACTATCAATTGGATTTCTTTATTTTATAATAATGATTTTGTTATTAATCTTTAATTAAAAGTATATTAGGTAAATATATATTAAGTGTTGTTATTTATATTTATTATTGTATATGTTATAATCAAATTCTTTTCGTGTCTAAAAGCATTTATATTGTAGAAGTTATTTTTATATTATTTTAATCTAATTTTTATGAATTTATTGTATCACACCATTTTAAAGATTTTTTTCACAATTTTTCTAATAATACAAGAATTTTATAAAATTCACTCTTATTAATATTTTTTTAATATTTCGTTAATTTCATAGATTATTAATATTTTTATAGTTGAGAGTCTTATTTAACACTATAAATATTTCTTCTTTTATTTTAGTGGTTTAATAATGTTTTTTTATGTCAATAGTTTAATGAAGAGAGGTTTTATAAGATTCTGATTATAATCTAGTGTATAACCTATTGGACCTCTAAATTGAGCAAATGGAAAATAGTTTGTATGTACATGATGTAATGAGGTGGGTGTGGAAAATATTAAATACGGTGGTGTCGGAAAACAAATAATCACATGAGCCTTTGTTTTTTATGCTAAATTTTGAAGGTTAGTGAAATATGAGCCTTTATGTAAAACAAGTTCTTTCACTTATACCTCTCTATAGGTGCCAGCTTCGGACCACGTGTTGCATGTACTTATATTAAGTTTTCATGCAGAACTTGAAACAAAATTGGATTCTTTAGATAATTTAATTTGGATACATATTCCCACAGAGCTTTTAGGGCCATTGCAAGGATAGTTATGCTTGAAGACATTTGGTGATAACATTTGAATGCAGCAATAAAGGAAACAACTTCTGGTTAATTGATGAGTACGATGATGTTTATATATTTTTCACTCTTCAAGTAATATTTGCATTTTATTTTTATCCGTACAAATTTAAAATAAATAAAATAAAACCTTTATTTCTAACTCTATAAATTATTCAAAATTGTACAATCTTTTCCAACATATTATAAAATTATTTTGTTTTCAAAATAAAAAAACTATATATATATATAATTGTACTTTTTCTACGCCAATCATGTCATAATTTCTCACTACCAATACCTATTGTTCAAATTAATAGTTATTAGAAAGCCATGTGATTAACAAAGTCAGAAGACTAAAAAAAAGAAAAGAAGCAAGGTCATTCTTATACGTTCTTACAAGCAGAACTTCATAATATCGGCATAAAAATTATCTAACTTTCATTATTATATGTTCATATATATGTTTATTGAGAGACACTCATAATTAGAAAATAATAATAATAATAATAATTATTATTATAATTATAATTGATACATATTATAATTTTGCTGATTAATAGTATACTCATACAGCATATTTTGTTTGGTAATAATTTATTAATTTATCATAATCTAAAGAATATCTCAATTATTTGTGAATTTTAAAACAATAAAATATTCTTAACTAACTTATAAATTATTAAAAAAATAATAAACATTTTTTACTATATTAAAAGAATAAAAATTTTATTATATTTAGTGGTCACTTAATATAAATCACTTTTTTCAAACATTACAACATAATAAAATTTAAGATTAAAAAAATTAAACATGTAATTTAATAATGACTTTTTTATTTCTAATTTTTCATTATAATTTAATATGAATAACACTAAAAAAAAAATTAAATTATCGACAGAATTTTATCGACGAAACTTTATCTGTCGGTAAAATACATTATCAACAATTTTATTGACGAATATCATCCATCGCTAAATTTATCGATGAATTTACGAACGAATTTATTCTAAATCCGTCGATAATTACTGACGAGCTCAGAAATCCGTCGGTACCGACGGACTCAGAAATCTGTCGGTAATTACCGACAGACTCAGAAATTTGTCGATAAATTTATATATAATCAATTTACCGACAAAATTTGAATATTTTTGATGGATTTGTCTCGTCAATAATTTTTATTTTTTATGTAATGTAATAATTACATAAAAATAAATTATTAATTTTTATCATAAATGATTCGACTCAGATATACTAAAAAAAATTATTTAAAAATTAATAAATTTTAAGAATTGATTAAAATATTTTCAGAAGACAGTGAATTATTTTGAGATTATTCTTCCATGATAACCAATATAGTTGTATTATAAACTTGTTTAATTATAATTTTAATAATTGGTATAAGTTAAAAAAGTTTGAATTTTATTTGATAATTTATTTACTTTCTTTTATAAAATATTTATAAAAAATTATGTTTTATAGATTTTAACATTTCAATTAAGTTAATATTTTAAGATCTATCATCACATAAAAATAAAAATATTGTTAAATAAAAAAAATATATAAAAAGTATGGGTCACATTATATTAATGTAAAACAAAATAACTTTTTTACAAACAAAATAAAAAGGATGAAAAAAAAATCTAACTTAATATAGTTAGATAAACTAAAATATGAATTCAATCCTGTTTTTTACTCTTAAATTAGTCAATTTATTATTATAACTATTACTCTTCCTAAAAACATGAGTAAAATAAAATTTACAATAATACAAATATACAAATATTTTAAGTTTTAGGTTTGATAAATTAGAATTAAACTCAAACCAAAATTTTTTAAAATCCAAAAATGACATTCATGACTTTAATATAAATATACATTCTGAATTCATTAACTGTCTGCCATTATCGTCTGTAATAATTATCTTTTCCTGTAGTAAGTTTGTCTGTATTTAATTTCTGAATCTATAAAAGGAGAACCTCTCCTCACTTGTAAGGGTGCAAGAAAAATATATACATA
>Ga0209700_108156_pt1 | contig 13784 bp, 7 predicted proteins | sample SiratroredBW_FD_187528 | JGI IMG/M metagenome (GOLD analysis project Ga0209700, IMG submission 187528) | Root nodule microbial communities of legume samples collected from California, USA - Siratro red BW (SPAdes) (version 2) | ecosystem: Host-associated > Plants > Roots > Nodule | place: USA... | reverse complement strand
TGATTTGGTATAATTAATTGAACTGTTTTAAGTAATGATGTTAGAAAGAAATATGTGAGAACATTTTGGGTGTTGTTTGATGAAATTGATGTGTTATGTGTGATGACTGAGTTATAGACTTGTATGTAATCATTTTGGTTGAAATGAAACCAGTGTACTGGGGGTTGAAAGGAAACCAAGGTACCATGGATACATATGTCTCTATATGCTTCAATATGATGAAATTGATGTGTTATGTGTGATGACTGAGTTATAGCCTTGTATGTAATCATTTTGGTTGAAATGAAACCAGTGTACTGGGGGTTGAAAGGAAACCAAGGTACCATGGTCACATATGTCTCTATATGCTTCAGTATGATAAAATTGATGTGTTATGTGTGATGACTGAGTTATAGACTTGTATGTAATCATTTTGGTTGAAATGAAACCAGTGTACTGAAGATTGAAAGGAAAACAAGGTACCATGATTACACATGCACCTATAAGCTTCAGAATGGTTGAATATGATTGTTGTTATGACTGAATGATGAATGCATTTGCAATCATTTTGATTGAAATGAAATCAGAGTAATGGGGATTGAAAGGAAATCAAGGTACAGTGATTGCAGATGGATCATTATGAGGTTAATGATTTTGGAATAAAGTATGAAAGTTTGTGATTGAATGTTAAACTTAGTTTTATTCGACTTAAGAATTCATATTTGCATTTGTAAATCTAATCACTTCAATTCTTTTCACTCTTATAAGCTAAAAACATTATTTCGTTAGTTTACGCTTGCTTTTCTTGTTGTTTTGTGAACTGTGATGATTGTACTATGTACATGAGCAGGTACAGATGCAGGTTTAGGAGCACCTTAAAGATGATATACTCTTAAATCGATCTCCTTTTGTCTTGTATATATGTTTTTGTTGTAGTTAAAGACTCTATGACCTTGAGATGGTTTTTCTTTTGTCATGTGAATAGTTATACATAACTCTGATGTATCTGAACACTTTTTGTAGTACCTTGAACCTTATATGGATGTTAATACTTGGTAACAAACAAAAGTTATAGAATTTTTTGGCTGTTACATGACGAGCTTGCATCTAAATGAAATCGAGAGAGTTTTTCTCATAACCTTAGAGACTGAACACTATTTATTTTTTTAATTAGCAAAAATAAATTAAATATATAGAAGTATTTTAAGAATACTTTAATCCTGATATAAAAATGTGTGGACATTTAAATCTTTTTCTTTTATAAAAACACTCACCTAACATAAAACAAGTAATATTGATGTTATATATGAATTATCAGTCTAACTATAATTTTTTTCATCTAATCATGTGGTCTTAGTTTCATACAAACTATATTCAAATATCTTTAGCATTTCAACCTATATTTAAAAAAAAATCTTATACCTTAACTTATAAATAACACAAACAAATCAATTTTCCTAAAATTGATAAAAAAATGTTAAATCAGAATATCAAAATTTAAAAGTAAATCGACTAGGCTCTCTCTTTGTCAACAATTATCGTCTTATTTTAGATGCGGACATATACCTATATACCTACGTGTCTAGATTTTCCAATTTAAAAACAAAATAACATTGCAGTAAAAAAATTTCTATTAAATAATTAGGAGTTGTGAAACTTGTGTTTATAACTTCGTTGTTTTTGTGCTTATCTTCTACCTCTTTTTATTCATATAAATGTTAATGGCGATTCTGACAAATGTTACTTGATCCTCAAATGGTTACTTGTAATATTGTTTTAGGTGAATTTTGTTACCAAAAACACACACAATAATTTGATAAGTATACATGATAGACTCTTCGCCATAGAATATTGTGTGTTAAATTTTATAAATTAAATTTGATTGCTCACAAACATTTTCACAACATGTTGGTGATTTGCATGAAAATAATAAAAGAAATAAAGAAAATGCACATATTAAATGAAAAAGGAAAAAAAAAAAGATAAAAGGGTGATCGTGACTTAGGAATAATATTTGTTTTTCCACAACTTTGAGGCTAAAAACAACATTTTAAGGTGTCAACTGTCAGCTCATTCGTTGATCCTCGTTTTCCAGTGACTAAAACAATGGGAAAGGTACCTGCAAAAGACACTCTAATACTATGGAGAGACTGATTCGTTGGAAGTCGTCAAATACTTGTCGGCCTATGCGTATTCTAAAGAAAATAGCTTGTGGGTGCGGCTAACAACTTGTCGGTCTATGCATATTATGTAGTAAATAGCTTGCGGGTGCGGCTGACAACTTGTTGTCTTGAGAACCGTCATGCTCTTAAATGACCATATAGTATACTAGCCTCCCAAACTCGAATATTAGTTAAACTATAAAAAGTGAATATTGTCGGTCATGCTCTCTGATGACCATATAATACAACTTTCATTTGATCTATATTGTTGATAGTCTCTTAATATTTAATCTTCACCGTTAATGCCATTTCCATCGCCATAAAAACTTGTATTTCGCGGTTTTTTCAATATGATGAGCATTTTTAATTATTGAAAAAAAAAAAGTGAACTCATATTAAATATTATGATCCTCGTGAAGCAAAACATAGCCTGGGGTGCAGTTAACAACTGCAAAAATTTTAGAACAATAAAAAGAATTATTGATATACTTTCTCCATGTATGTTATTTATAACATAAATTAATTTGTATAATTACCTAAGTACATTACGAAAAGTTAGCAATCTCAATCTTCAATAATGAAGAAGATTGTAATGTTGGTAGACAGTGATTTAATGGGATTACTACACTATGATAAGAAAATAAGGACATATTATTATAAGTATTTAGATTACAAAATCTGAGATGAAGAAAGAGAAAAAGGACAGCACTTGAATAGACTAATCAATGGAAGTGGTCCATGCATGGCTGACAAAAAAGATCAAGTAGATTTTGAGATGCATTCTTATCCACAAAGATCACCAAAATGGTGGTCCAAGCATGATTCCATTATTGGTAGGTAAGACGTAAGGAAAATAGTAAAACAAACACGTTCTCAACAGATTCAAATGTCTTCAGCCATGCATGACTACTACATTTCTACAAAATGTTTGCTTATAGTAATTTTGCAAGAAGATCAAAGTGATCCCATAAGATAAGATTAAGCTCTTCTACTAATTATTCATCCATTTCAGAGTTTTTTTTTTTTTCCTTACTTCAGTTATTTTAGATGTATCTATCCAACTTTCTCACATTTGAAAGTTAGTATTTAATATAAGCAGAGGCAGAGCTTGGTGTTCTATGATAAATTTATATATAAATAAAATTATTTTTTATTTTTAATATATTTTATATATTTGGCATCTCTAAATTTTTGTAAACCTATACAAAATGTTATCACAATTAAAAATATTTTTTGAAAATTCGCCACTAAATATAAGTGAGGTAATAATAAATCTTTAAATACATAATAAATATCATTAGTGTATATACTTATGGTTTCTCTTATTTATAATATCTTAATAGATTTTTTACATGAATTTATAGTGTTTTTAATAGATCTTTTATAATATTTTAATAAATCTTTTATGTGGATGTAGGTTATCTATCAACTACTCTTAATATTTAGTTAATGTTTGATTCAGTAATTAAATAGAAAATGGATTATACTACTATTTTAATTATTCAGGACACGTGACAAATGATTCGCAAATATTGAATGTTAGGTGCAGCACTAGTGAAACAAAATGAAGGGATTATAACCTAAATTGAGTTTTTTTTTTTTTTTTTAACAATGAATGAATAAATTAATACGAGACACAACTCAACTCTCTTGACCTAAATTGAGTATGAAAAATATTACAATTTTCATTTGATATATTCATGTCATTGTGATTCACAAATTCTCTAATCCCTTGTTCAATTTCACTTCTAAGTTCTCAATTTTTGTATTCTCATATTCTAAATCGTGTTACGAGTTTTGAAAATCATCTCACATATTTCTTCCTTCTTGTTATTATCAGCTCTAGTCTATTTTGTTGAATCTGAATAAATTATACTATATTCAATAGAAGCTGTATACATCTCAATTACCAAAAATGTTCCCCTGGATAAGGGAAACAAAATGGACAAAAACATTCGAGGTTTATATTTATGTAAACATTTGTAGGTATTAGATTATTTAAATTGAAATGTTTAGCATGTGAAAGATCGGATATAACTTTTATTTAGATAATAATTTTTGAAATAGTGTAAATTTCTGAGTTTAATATATTATTACTTTAAGTTTATATAAATTGTATGATCATCAATTAACAATGTAAATACTAAACACATTTTATCATATTGATTGTTATTTAAACATATAATTTAATTTCATTTTTGTTTCTAAAATAAAATTAAGAAGGGTATGATAAAAAGATACGAAAAGGAATAAAAAAATAAAAAAATGTAAACAATTTAAACAAAGAAAAGGGGAAAAAATGGTGAAGAAATACAAGTAAGATTATAAATGTATTTTTCCACTACAAATTATAATCCTATCATAACTACATTTTGCGTCTAAGAAGTTGGATATGGTGTTAGACTTCCTTCAAAAAAAATGTTTATCCCATAACTCACTTTTTAATAACGTTTCGTTGATTTGATTATTCTTGAACTTAATTTCTCTTATATTCAAACCTTATTCAAACTTAAATTTTTATTCTTCAACAATTTGAGAAATTTTTCGTCTTCAGTACATGTACACTAACTTATAAAGACCCAACCATAGAGTTGCACGAAACAGTGTTGGTGTTTAAGGCGAAGCATGGTTAAAATCCAATATTTTCAAAATCAATTTTCTGTGGTTCTTCTTCTTCTTCTCTTTACCGATCAAGATCATTTCAATTCGTCTTTATCAAAACCAATAAAAATTTAGACGCAACTTTCTAATCATACTATTGACCATTAAATAGAAAATATAGTTAAATTTAAAGCTAAACATATATTAACCAAATATTTTGGATAAGTGGATTTGGGAGTTCGTTCTAGAATATGTTGCCATAGGATAGGATATGATGGTGATCCTCGGATCATACAACGTTAAGATAATATTTTGTAAGAAAAATCATGTTTCATAAGCATAGAACATACCAAAGAATAAACACCGAGAACATATTTAATTATGTTAAGAAACCAAAAAATTTCAGTAAGAATTGAAAGCTCTAAATTGCATTATTTTCCTATAAATTTAGCATGTGTATACTTTTTTTAATCACATTATATATAATACTATTTTAATCTAAAACATTAAAATAATGAATTTATTAGTTATTATTATTATTATTATTATTATTATTATTATTATTATTATTATTATTACTGTATGTATATATGTGTGTGTGTGTATATATATATATATATATATATATATATATATATATATATATATATATATATGTATATTCTTTTCTTGACATTCCAACTTACGTTTGGCAATGTAATATAAACTATTATAAATGATACATGACTTTTGCTCCAATAAAATAATCACAATGTTATGTTTTAAAGTAAAATGCATATAATTATATTAACAATATTTCATGGGTCCGATTGATATTTAAAATAAAATAAAATCGATTTCTCTATAAATTAAAATCAACTTATACATTAATTAGAGAAAAGTGGTTTGAAAAATTGGTAATAGATAGCTTCTATGAATTGATGAATACATTAATTTTAAGTGATTTCATTTAACTTTTTATAAATTAGTAAATATATAAGTTAATTTAAAAAAATAAATTTAATTAATTTAATTAATATCGCCTCAAAATAGTCACGACATAATCAAAATAATAATTAACTCCAAAATCATAAACTATGAATTTGGAGACCAATTGTCCATGAGCCAGTACAAAGCGATCAATCAAGACTTAAATTTTAGTTATTTTGTTTTGTTTAAGATGCAATTTCGTTTTTTCTATTTTGAAATATAAAAATATGATTTCCTAATTTTAAAAAATCGCCTTTATTTTGTTCAGTGTTTAATTTTGTTTTCATTTATTTCTTAAAATTTCTTAGATTTAGCTAGTTAAATCATTTTTATGGTATTTTAAATGAATATGTTACGTTTATATAATCGAAGAAATAAAACATACAAAATTAAGAATTAAGCTAAAATTATGAATGTTTTAAATTATAAAAAACTAAAGTAATTTGTTTTTAAATGAGAAACTAATAGTATGGATTTAACCAAACTGGAGAAACAAAATAATATTTAACCTTAAAATTTAAAGTCCACCCCCTTCTTACCCTATAAAAGAAAAAGACAGATTTTCTTTTGTCCTAGCGTATGCTATTACTTTAATAAATAAATAAATAAATAAAAGGCTTCACGATATTTGTTAATTCATTTCTACTAAACTATTACACTTTGTGAGAGACGAAGAAATGAAACTTTGAAAAAAAAAGGCAAGGGATAACTATTACAATTGTGATATTTATCTCTATTTAATATATTATTTTATTAAATAAATTTAATTTTCATTATTTATTATTATTATATTTTAATTAAATACAACTTTTTTGTAAAAATTAAAAAAAAATTAAGAAAAAACTAAATGAATTCATCATTTGAACGTCATAGTCTCAATAAGTGACATATAAGTATTGAATGGTCATTAAAAAATTAGCCAAAACTTAAACGACAACGATTGCTGTATGTGAAATAGGAGAGAATTCATCGTTCAAATGATTATTAAATGAACGTTAAAACTATAAAAAATCTTAGGAACAATATTTATAGAATTAGTTTTAACTAAATTACTCAATATATTAATATTTTAAAATTATTTATTTGTTAATATAAATCTTACCATATTAATTAAATGTTAAAATATTTATTAAATATATGATAAATTGGTAGTCAATAATTACTTTTGGACTTTGTTTACGAATAATTGCTATTGAATAATATTAGAATTGCGTTAAAAGTATTTAATAAAAGAATGTTTAAGATTGAATTACTTTCATGCACGTATGTATATTATTTAGTTAACTCTATTTAATTAATTTTGTTTAAAAAAATTTATAACCATTAGAAACACATTACTTAAGGAGAAAATTTGATTAGTAATTATATTTACTTTTTTTCTAAAACTACATGAAGAACTTGGTATATCCACCACGTATAAAAAAATTATTTATATCAAATTTGATAAGTAATAAAGTTAGTTGTTCTTGTCTATCTCTGATTAAAAGGTGTGTGGTAAATGAAATTTATAATTAGTAAATTTTAATTTATTATAAAGGCTAGATAGTTTCCCATTATGAATAAAAAAATTATAAGATGATATGCTAATTGTACCTGACCGAATTTATCATTAAAGCAAGCCACTTGTTCATTAATATGTTTCTAATTTTATGGAAAAAAAAATATCATCTTAATCTGACTGCATGTGTGGCCACGGTTTATCGATTTCAATAGTAATTCCAAGCACAAGTTTATTAAGATATTTTCGTGGATTTGTTCATTAATTAATTATTTATATAATTGCATTTAATTTAAAATGTTAAGAATTATAGAAAAAAATTAAAGAAAAATAAAGGGTCTTGAGCTTGTTGCATCCCTACCAAAATAACTTTTATTAATTTATTTATGTTATGTGTTTTTACCACTCTTGTTTAAATATAATTTCAAAAAAGATAATTTCACTATTTTTACAATTATCGGACTCAATTTCGAGTAAATGAATGAAACTAGACTGCATTATTATTCTAAAGGCATATGTATTCGCAACTTATTTTTTCACTTTTCAAATTTTCTTTTAACACCGAAAAATAAAATTAATAAAAACATTTAAGAGGTCACTTTTCAAATATAATACAAGATATTATTTTAGAAGACATAAAAAAGAGAAATGAAAAACTAATAAAAATATTTTATATGTTAATTCCAGACTTTACTATTTATAAAAAAATGATATTAATAAAATAAACAAACATTAGACTTCTCCATAACAATTTGTAATTTAAATCCAATTTAATGTAAGAGATTAATTATGAAAGGGATCAAATTTAAGAATTGTTTCACATGAGTTTGAAAGTGGGTAGGTACAAAAACGTAAAATTTAAGTATTTTGACTTTAAATTAAACTTATATCCATTTGTAAATGAGATGATAAACGTTAAATATTAATTGTGACAAAATTAAAATTTAAGCATTTACTTGTAAAAAAGAATAAAGTGTAGAAGAGTAAATAAAATTTTTCAGTGCTAGTATTTTGATGTAGTGGATATATAAAGGCTTTATAAGCCATAGATTTTATTAACCAAGTAAGTGCTAACACAACAATGCTCACACCAGCGTAGAAAATGATGATGATGACATATATAAATGTAAACCCTTATGATCAAACCCACAAAAATCATGATGAAACTGAACCTCCTACTAAACAAGTGAAGGGACAATGCAATTTATTAGAGGAACATTATAACTTAAATTAATATAAATAAAAAGCAATTAAATAGTTTTATATATTTTTTTTAGAGAAAACAAAAAATAATAAAGATAAGTTGTTGGCTGAATTTAACACAAACTGGTTGAAATAACATATCAATTCTTATTCATTGCATTTTCCATTGGCTACCTGTCTTGGCACCACACCCTTGGTTAACCTAACAACTTTAGGTCTAACTATCACAGGATTTGGAGACTCCATGGAATTGATATTAAGGTTATTTTGGGAGCACCATGGAGATTGAACACTAGACATGCTATTAGTAGTTGTGCTTGGAAGTTTATTGTTGTTTTGGTGCTTCTCTTCTACCTTCTTGCTCAAATAGGTATTCCAGTACTTCTTTATCTCTTCTTCACTGCGTCCTGGTAATCTTCCAGCAATCATAGACCATCTGTGCCACATAGATTTACTCAAACAATCAATCAATGGACCAACAAAATTTATCTAACACATTTTGTTTTTAATATATATAAAACTTGTGTGATTTGATTAGGATATGTGGAAGTAGAGTTTTTTACAATTACTTTTGAACTCATGTTAAACGTGGAAAAGGCAACGTGCATTCAGGAGCCAGTTGTTCTACACCTAGCATCCACTTGATATGGAAACCTATATAGGTATAAATATGGTTAATATAGTCTCATAAATATACTATATAATATAATTATTTATGTTATTATTCAGATGTTTAATGGCGAATACTTCTCTCTAACAATCTGTTAATAGTGTCAAGAGGTTATGGATTAAGTATATATGTAAATAAAATTAATTTTCACAAATAATAGTGTGGTGAAGTTAATAAAATATCTAATAGTTAACTCTGTCTCTCAAATAATGTCTGATAGATCTATGTTTCATCTCACTATAGCTCTTAATAATAATGTCACAATAATTATGAGTAATATTTTAATAAGTAATTAAAAATATATCATGAGATTATTAAAATATTACAAGTATTGTTTTCATAAAAACGATTAACAATTATAATAAAAATGATATATATTCCGATCCATTTACTTCTAACTACGGTACAAAACTCTTTACGCACGTTCTTAACACATTTGATACTTCATCAACTTTACATCAAACATTTGAAAAAACACAAAAGATATTATTTCTCAAATTTATTGGAAAAAGAATAACTTTTTCAAAACAAAGAGATAGAAGAATAACTTGCTTTGAAAAAGAATACTCTTATCAAAACCATTTGAACAAAATTTGTTTCTTTTTCTTCCGATTCCTTGTGCTTCTTCTCATTATCTAAGGAAACTTTAGACAGAACTTCCTCATGAAAATTCTGTGACTGTTATTCCTAAGAACTGCAACTGTGAGATACCAGAGAACTAGATAAAGTTTCAGGTTTCAGAAAACTCTTCCAGAAACACACGATTCTTTTTGAGAAAACAAAAACTAACGTACACCACCTTAAAATTAAGGTTAAACTGAAATAACCATGGGGAAGAAGAATTCAGAAAGGTTGAGATAATCAAGTAAAGCAATACCTATTCCCCAAGAGCTTATGCAGTCTGATTATGAGTTCTTCTTCATCCCAAGAAAAGTTATCTCTGGTGATGGTTGGCTTGAGATAGTTCAGCCATCGATGTCTGCAACTCTCACCACATCGTTTCAACCCTATTCGGCACAAGCAAAACAAAGCGAGAATTCAGAATCTTTTTTGAAAAAGATGATAATTAGATATGCCCTTTGAGATAATTCTCTGCATATGTACCAGCTCTTTGGGGAAGGTCTCTCCAATTTCTTTCTCCACTGAGTTGAACATAGTTGGAGAGAATTTGGTCTTCTTCAGAAGACCATGCTCCTTCTTTTTCACAACAGTTCTTGGTTTCCATGTGGGAACTGAAAATGCATCATTTTTCTGTAATGTTTACTGCATTTATAACTGTAGGGAAAGAAAGAGTCCAAAAGGCAAAGACGGTCACTTCACAATATTTTATGTAAATCAATTACAGCTGGTTAAACTGATCCAGTGCTACTGCGTAGTATTTGTAAGCTTTCTCCGTGTTTTCACCTTCATTTCTGATTCTGAGTCTTGTGTATTATACCAAAAACTGATAATCTGACAGATAAATTGTGCAACAGATGCCGCAATATACCATTGCGATTCTTTTTTTCTATTTAAAAAATACGTAGGTATACATTATTTATTGAAATAGACTTTTTTTATTATTCATCGTTAGAATTCGAATTTCGAAAAACTAAATTCTGACCTTCATTTTATATCTTTGTGCAAGAAATCTAGTTTTTCCATTTTCTTTTCTGCAAAATTAATAACACAAAAATTAATTTAATAAATATTTAATAAAAGTAAAAAGTATTAAAAAATTTATTTCTATATTGCTAGTGGATTTTAAATAATGAATTAAATTAAAAGAAAATTCAATTGGAAATAAAATTAATAGAAATAAAATATTATATTAAATAGTATTTTTAAATAATAAAAAATAAAATTATTAAATATTTAAATATATTTTTCATAGTAGTTTAAAAATTACATGACATTGTATTAATAAAAATAATAATATATCATTAAGTAAAAAAATAAAAACAGTATAAATAATTTCATGTAATAAAAATAAAAAAAGGATTTGAAAAATGAATAAATGAATATTAATTTAAAATGGACTAATATTATTTTGTATATGTAATTATCAATATAAATTAAAACTAAAATTATTAGTACTCTACAAAGTTTATATATATATATATATATATATATATATATATATATATATATATATATATATATATATATATATATATATATGATACTTAAGTGTAGAATTCATTTTAATTAATATTTATCATAATGAAATTTACTATTCGTTACAATGATTATAATTTATTTTAAACCTAATTAATATATAAAAATTCAAATTCAGATTACTTACATATTAATTTTATTTCTAATTTATATGATAATTACTAATAAAAAATAATGTTAAATTAATATTCATTTATTCATTCTCAAACATATTTTTTTTTTATTTTTATCATAACAGACTATTTAGACTGTTCTTATTTCTTCCATTAATAATATAATAATTTTATTTTACATTATTTTTTAAAATAATATTTTAATTTAATATTTTATTTCTATTTCTATTTATTAGTTGTATGTATTAAATAATTTTGCTTTATTATTAAAATTATTTTTAATGAGCCCAATAACAAAATAAAAATAGAACTTACTATTACTTATTTCATTAATTATTTATTAAATTTTTCACTTCTATTTTTTGCAACAAAGGTAAAAAAATTGTTTTCTTGAACAATCAAAATCTTACCTGTGTTTTCAACACCTGAATTAAAAGATGAAGTCAAAATTCAGTTACCAGGAAATAAAATTCTGACAGTAAATTTTAAAAGGGTCTAATTTGATAAATGAAATGAATTTAAGTTTAGTTGGATAATTTATTTAAAAGTATAACTAGAAAAAATCATACAATTGTTTTAACTTTTTCTTAAAATGTGAATCATAGAATTCTACATCTAACGTGACGATCATTCTTATTTGGAATGAACTGAAAAAAACATTTTTTTAATGAGTGAAAATAAATTCAGTTTATTTAGTTGAATAAGGTTGGAGGATTTATATGAATTTTGAATCTTATTACTCAAATCATAAGGACTTTTTGCAATAAACGAGTGACTGAGACAACTCATAACAAATCAATTTTTATTATCTTATAGTAAATAGATAGGTGTAGATAGAGAAATACATTATATTTAATTGAATCAAATCATTTAACTAATGACGAGTTGACTCAATTTGATTTTATTCTTAAAATTGTGAAATAATGCAGGTATAACTTAGATTCTCAGATACACTATTAGATTTTACATAAAAAAATAAAATTTAATTAAAATAATTTCAGCTTAGATATAAATAACACGTCTATGTTTAACTGATTTGAAATCAAATATTTCTTAGCTTTATAAAAAGTATCAACAGAGATTCGGTGTTATTTGATTAAACCAATAATACAATGTGAGTGTTTGTTTAAAATTTAGAAGGACGACTATGATAATAACCTAGAAAAATAGAGAACAAAAATGCAAAAAAAAGTATATGATAATTCATTATTCCTCAATATATACATTGGAACTCTTACAGACGGTATGGTAGAGAATAAAAAACGGGATGGATGAAAATAAAATGAATAGCTATAAATATATAAAATATAAAATAAAATAAGTTTTATTTGACTAAAAGAATACAGAAAAATAAAAAAAGACGTAAATGAGTAAAACGTATATACAAAATAAAATGAGAAACTATAAGTAATATCACTTTCAATTCTCATTTTTTTTTCTTTCCAATCTGATATATATAACTAAATTTATGTTTTTTTTTTATTTACTCTCATTTAATTCTCTCACCAAAACCAACCTTATGAATGACGAACATTGTCATTCCATCACATCTAATATTTATTAAATGAACTACATAACATTAAAAGATAAAATTTATAGAGTACTTAGATCCAACTAATCGGACCTTGTCCATTTCATAAGAACAAAGAATATTTTTTTATAAAATGTCATTTGATTGGAATATATCCTATCCTAGTAAAGAAAATATTATTTTTGTATAATGTTTTGATAAAATAAGCAGAAAAAAAATACTACTGTGAAATAAAAATATATAGTACAATTCAATATAAAAATGTAGAAAAATGTTTGCAAAAACTACAAGGAAATATATTTCATACTAAAAATGTATGAGGTATTACTGATTGACATAGTATAAGAAAAAGTTGTTGACTTGAAAAAGTGAAAGATAAAATTACAATATATCATACAGATATAATAAAAATAATACTCCTTCTAAAGTAAAAAGATAAAATAAATAATATATATATATATTATGCATTTCAATTAAATATAAACAATTTTTATAAAGTACTTCTGAAACAACATTCATTAATTGATGTTTTATGTTAAATGATTTTTATATTTTACGTCAAATTTCAAATAAGGTAGTTTAGGAAAAATGTTTATATCTTAATGAGATTAGTACAATTAAATATTGTAACACCCCACAAAATTAAAGTTTCTACTATGACTATGACAGCTAAAGTATTATCATCATGTGTATCTCACAGTATTCCATAGTTAACATACATCAAAATTACATAATAAAGCTAAACTGAATTTTCAAAACATATTTACAATATCATATACAAGTTTTTTTTTTTTTCAAAATAATGCACTATTCCTAACAGCATCCTTCAACCTAGATGATCTCCCAAAGATCCATCTGCAGCACTATCTGCTCCCGTGTCAAGACACGATCATCACAGATA
>Ga0209700_108155_pt1 | contig 13790 bp, 6 predicted proteins | sample SiratroredBW_FD_187528 | JGI IMG/M metagenome (GOLD analysis project Ga0209700, IMG submission 187528) | Root nodule microbial communities of legume samples collected from California, USA - Siratro red BW (SPAdes) (version 2) | ecosystem: Host-associated > Plants > Roots > Nodule | place: USA... | reverse complement strand
ATGAAGGAACACTTAAGATTGCAGACTTTGGACTGGCTTCTATTTTTGATCCAAACCATAAACATCCCATGACTAGTCGTGTAGTAACCCTTTGGTATCGACCTCCTGAGTTGCTCCTTGGTGCCACAGATTATAGTGTGGGTGTAGACCTCTGGAGTTCTGGATGTATATTAGGAGAGTTATTGGCTGGGAAACCAATCATGCCTGGTCGTACAGAGGTAACAACTCAGCTATATATCATCTTGTTGACTTATTGGATTTTTCATAATTTCTCTGATAGTAGGTAATCCTATAAATCTGTGGTATAGTATGTATGCATTTATGAGGATAGAGACTAGAGAGGTGCTGGGGAGATTATAAAGATATTAATAGTAATTTAGCTTCAGTCATGTAATGTGGATCAATAGCTACCAAATTGTGTTGTGTACAATGTATAAATAATTCTCATACTCTGTTTATAAGAAGATGCCTTCTTTTAACTGGTATACTATTAGTAGATCTTATGTTTAGTTTTAATTTCTCTTGCATATTTTGGGAGAGTTTCAAATTTGCATAGTTTGATAAGAAGATATAGCAAGTGTATTTAGTTTATGGTTATAAGAAATCACAATTAGATTTTTTCTAACTCTTTTCTTGTATAGGTGGAACAACTGCACAAGATATACAAACTATGTGGTTCACCTTCTGATGAGTATTGGAAGAAGTCAAAGTTGCCTAATGCTACCTTGTTTAAACCACGAGAGCCATACAAGAGGCGCATAAGAGAGACATTTAAAGATTTTCCACCTTCTGCTCTACCCCTCATTGATACACTTCTCGCAATTGATCCTGTAGAACGGGAAACTGCCTCAGATGCTTTGAGAAGTGAGGTGAGGTTTCTCAAAATTCCAGATCTCCTTGTTAAAATGCTGGTGTGTTTCTTTCAAATTTTGCAGTGCCTTTTTGTTGATTTATTATTTCTTTCAAATTGATGGTGCATTGCCAAAAACATTTTCCTAAATGTCTAGAACAGGTGCTTGAAGCTCTGTTTTGTGACGGGTATGAATAACCTGTTCATTGAGCTACATGAAACCCTATGATTTTCTTGATGTGGAACCTGTTTTTGTCAGGCTATGTGATCTTTAACAACAATTATAGTCGGTGAATCTTTTGATCTTGACGATAAATCTTCTGAGAGCAAGGTTTTTCAGCTTCTTGTTCTGGATATCTAATTTTAACCATTTGCTTATGTCTCAAGCTAATTTTCACCAAATATTAAATATTGTTTGAGGTGATGCTCCTGTCTCAAGCTGTATGTTTATCTTAACCATAAGAGTCTCATCTTGGAATAGATTCAACAATTCGCTTTATTGTGTTTTCTTTTGAATTAAAATTAAATTAAATTCATACATAGATTGGATCACTTGTATTAAGTTTTCACATTAAAAGTGTCGATGATCTTAAATTAATATAATATAGTTATATATGTGTAAGAATTGATAGAATGAAACTACCTTGATTCTAATTTAGGTGTTAATCCTGTTGTGTTTGAATAATCTTTTTAAAACCAAACCCGTAAACATTTACCTTGCCTGTCTGCTCCTACATTTTGCAGTTCTTTACCACAGAACCTTATGCTTGCGATCCTTCTAGTCTGCCAAAATATCCCCCAAGCAAGGAAATGGATGCTAAACGAAGGGATGATGAAATGAGGAGGTATCTCTGCTCTTAAGTTTCCTTTCTGCAAACCAGAAGTATATGCACACACACACATATAGATATATATGGTGAGAGAAATTGGAAGGAAAATAAGGCATGTGATGAATAAATGCAAGGTTTTGGCCCTGATGTTAGTTAACAATTAGATTTTGTATTCTTTAGATTATTCATTGGCATTTGTAACCTTATACTATCTAACAAACACATCCTTTCAACAAGCACATGCACAATATAAACCCCAGACTACACGTACCGATAGTTATAGAGGTTATCAGAGCGAAAATTTCCTTGTCTTTTTGGTTAATGTTTACTAGTTATAATATAGCCATCCTACTGTGTTTAATTATCTCTAATATGCTTCATCTATATGAATGAACAGACTAAGAGCTGCTGGCAAAGCTCAGGTAGATGGTCCCAAGAAGCATCGGAGTCGTGATCGTGGTGCAAAAGCTTTTCCTGCTCCTGAAGCCAATGCTGAGCTTCAATCGAATATTGATGTAAGTTTAATAATCACAAGTATGCTAGAGATGCTTTGGTTTAGTTTATAAAACCACTGAATATTATATGCTTTGAGATTATTATCTCTTTCAAGAATAAAATGAAATGATTGAGAGTAAGTAGTAAGGACAATTAGGATTTGGCAACAGAACTTTTTTTTGTCTCAGGCTGACAAAAGTATCTGCCAAGTTCCAACAGTACCATTTTCAACTTTCCTTCGAAATTACTGTCTTACTTCACAATAGGAAAAAAAAAATATGAATGATTATGCATCCTTAGTTAAAAGTATAGTTGATTAAACTTGTTGTGTAACAGAGAAGAAGGTTAATCACTCATGCAAATGCCAAGAGCAAGAGTGAAAAGTTCCCTCCACCACATCAAGATGGACAACTTGGTTTTCCTTTGGGTTCTTCACATCATATTGATCCAGATACTGTTCCAACTGATGTCTCGTTCACATCAACCTCTTACACCTATTCAAAGGAACCATTCCAAGCTTGGTCTGGTCCCATCGGTAATGCTGCTGACACTGGAGTGCCAAAGCGGAAGAAACACGCTGCAGGTGATGCATTGGATTTATCAAAACCACTGAAAGATTCTCTCAAGGACAAGATTAAAGGAAAGAAAATCATAGTTTAGATATTAATACATTCTTATAGAGTCAATTAAGAATCTGCCTCTGCTACCTCATTTTTGGATGCATACCAACTGCTGCTCAATGAGTTTTTAAAAATGTCATGCTGCTCCCTCGGTAAAAGTATAATAGCTTCTCAGTTCAAGGGGTACAAATTATTTACCCCGATCTTTACACCTTCATTTTCCCCATTTTTTATTTCTTTGTTTTTATTTTCATTAAAATGAAAATTTTCTTTTCTGTTCAATCTATTAGTATGATGAGAGAATTACTACTTTGTACATCTTGATTTATTTTTTAAAAGGAGTCCCGTGTTAATATCTGAATTGTGTTTAATGTTTTAGAATTATAATACATTTGAGTTATTTTGATGTTCTCATTTATAGATATAGGTAAGGATGGAAAGTCTCTTTGGGGATGAAGGCAGCAACGTATCATGTATTCCTTTTACAAAGCATATGTTTGATTGTGAGGGGGTGGAAGAGAAGAGAAATAGGTGAGAAATAAGTTGAAAGTAAGATTCTTTGGTTGGAAAGAAATAGGTGAAAAAGAGAATAGAAAAGAAAATAGTTTGATGAAAGGAAAAAAATGTATTAGGTATGAAATTGGTTTTTATTTATTAATTATAAAAAATAAAACTGTGAAAGAAGTAAAGTAATTATCAAATTATGACTTTTAAATTAAAGTGAAAAGTAATAAATTATTTGTACATAATTATGTGTATTCTACTATATAAAGGAACATTTTTGGTATATTTCATCTTAAGAGCATGACAAGATTTGTTTGGTAACATTTGTTATTCTGTTTTTCAGCTTTTTCTGTGCATTTATTTTGTTCTAAACCACCCAACCCTAATTTTTAATTTTTACAACAAACAGAATATAAATTCATCTTAAAATTTAAATTTGAATCTTAGGTAGCATACGATTTGGTGAGACACGATTATACGAGCAAAAGAAAACAGAATGAATGATACCTTATATTAACTAAGAATGTATAAATGCGATATTTTAGGAGATGGATGTTTGGGTGGTATACATAGTTATGAGTGCAAAAATTTCAATTTTCAGTGATTTGTTGTTCTAATTTTATTTATTTTCACAGGATAATTGTTGTCCTAAGTTTTTTTTTTTTTTTTTTTTTTTTTTTTTTTTTTTTTTTTTTTTTTTTTTTTTTTTTTTATTTCATATGTATTTTGCTATCTGAATTTCCTTTTTTTATTAGCAAGTGCTGTCAAATAAATTTTTGTGAGACTAACTATTTTGTTAATTTGTTTTTCTGTTATACACAATACTCTCTGTTGATTTATTGACATTATCAGAGAGATTTTTATCCTTATATGTTTCAGTAGCTTTTGTATTATGTTTATGTTTAGAATAGATATCTTTTTCGATATACTGATTTTTTTTATTTATTCAAATCACATATCTATATTTTTATTTACCTAAGTATAACATGTAATATTGAGAGGTGAGAAATGGGTTATATACAAACCGACGTCTCATCTTATTTTATCAGTTTTTTATTTTTTTACGAAAGATAAATAGTTTATTCTTTTTACTTTCAAAATCTATTTAGATTTATTTTAAGTATTTTTAATTTTCATAATAATTTAGATTTGAATTAAAATTTCATGTTAATAATTTATATTAATTTAAGTATTTAATTTTTCTTCCATAAATATAAATATTTTAACTAAGTAATTTAATTATGTAATTTATATTTAATATAGACATTTTAATATTCTTAATTATTTAATTGTTATAAAAAAATATTGTCTTATAAATAATGTTATTTTATTTAATATTTTACAATAACATTTTTTAAACAATGATTATTTTTTAAAATTAATTTAGTTTTACTTTAAATTTTAAATATAGATATTTCTATTTTTAATTAATTGAAGTATTTATTTTTCTTGAATAAATACAAATATTTTAATGTTTGTAATTAACTTAATTATTTAATTTCTATTTATTAAATATAGATATTAAAGTATTTTAACTATTTAATTTTTTTAAAAAATTATTTTATAAGTAATATTTTATTTCATTTTTTAAATATTATTAATGATAATTTTAAATTATTAATGCAAAATTATAATTAATTTAAATATTTATTTTAACAATGAAATTTTCTTAAACAAATAAAAATTTTAATTTATAATTGTGTTAGTGAATGTAATTATTGCATCAACCCTAATAATGAAAATTTGTGATAGCTATTAAAGAAAAACACGCTAAATATATAAATATATATATATATATATATATATATCTTCACTGGAAGTATAACTTGTTAATTTCAAACTTCAGCTTTGAAGTAGATTTGTTTAGTTTGAACTTCTTATATGAAAAGTTTCTTCATATTTTTTGGCAATTGTTTTTCTTTAATTACAAAAATGGTTAAGCTTTTTTTTTATTTATAAAAATAATTAAGTTGTGTTATGGGAGTAAAAAACAATTTTGTGTGGATAAATCTTATGAAATCGTATCATATGTACACAATTTTTATTGAATTTCTTTTTTCTAAAATTGTATGATCGGTATTAATTAAAGTCACCAAATAGTGGCACTCACTTCCATACAATTTTATGACATAAAAATCGTCTAAGAAAGATACAAATTTTAATTATATTTTATCATGATATGAATATTGCCGTTAATGATTTTTAACAGTTAATTATTTAAAAATAATTTTTTAGAAAAAAATTAACTTAAACATTTTAGCTTATATTATTATAAAATGGAGAGATTAACCGTATGAATCAAAGGTGAGAATGAAACGTTTTTCTTTGTTTTTTTATTGATAACAAGCAAATGTTGAATATATATAAAAAGTATATCATTCTAACTAATGAAAAAAAAAACAAAATAAATAATTAATAGATGCTAGATACTAAAAAAATAGCTAAGAATAAAGAAATTACAATTTGATTCTTTCGTAACAAAACTAATAACAATTTGATTATTTCGTAAAAACAAATAATAAAATTTTTATAAGTTCCCTCTAAAAGCCTTGTATTTATATCCTATCAATTGAAATATATATGCTTTGCCATCCTGGACTTGTGGAGATTACATATTGAATCGAGCGGGTTGCAAAGGAAAAAGGACGTAATGGTGTTGTTACTAAATAAAGGAGATAAAATAACATGTTTCACGATTAAATATGACTTTTGATAGATAACATCGGTACCACTAAGACGAAGTCAAGTTTGGCTAAAGGCCATATAGGTAAAGCAATGATTTTTGGTTTCAAGACTTCAAAAGTATCAAAAAGATTTAATATTAATATATTATTATAAATAAAAAATAATAATTTTAAAATTATATTAAAAAATAATTTTTAATTCAAATTTTAAAATATATTTTAAATTTATATTGATATTATAAATATTTTTTAATCATTTTATATTTATATTGATACTATAAATATTATTTAATGAATATTATTTTTTAATTTTTTAATAATAAATTAATAATATTTTTTAAAAAAGAAGTTGAAAAGTCAAGAAATTTTATTTATCAAATTTTATAATTTTTCATCTCTTCCCTATATTATAACATATTAACATCTTTTCTTTGTATGTCTTTTTATTATCATATTCTTCCATTTCTTTGCTTTCTCTATCTCTTTTATCATTAGGTCATTTTCCAATTCCAAATTTATTTTATTATTTTATATTGTGCATCTATGCCTGTGTGTCTTTATTTTGAGTCTTGAAGCAGTAGATTGAGGAAGAGTTTGTGTTTACTTTTGTTCCTTTTGAGTAAATACCAGGTAAAAATAATATGAGATTGATGAATTGATCTCAATTTTTTTAAAATTTTTATTATTGTTTAATTAATTTTAGAATAATTTGTGCAGATTTAAGGAAAAACATTAAAAATTTAGAATTTATAAACTAAATTTAAAAGACTTACCAAAAGACAGGATGAAAAGATAATAGAAGACTTGAGACTTTAAGATGATATATTACGATCAAGTTCATTGTCTTGATAACCAGGTTTTTTCTTTTTAACTTAGTCTCGTTTTATATACTTATAAGTTATATTCAATGTTATATATATATATATATATATATATATATATATATATATATTATAATTTTTAATTTTATATAAAAATATACAAATTTGTCAACTAGAAGATATGAATCAGATTATTCAAAAATTAAAAAAAAAAGAGAGAAGAGTTGAATTTTTTGTTGAATCACAAAAAAATGACTATATATAAATTTATAAAAATAAACAAACAAAAAATGAATTAGAAAATATAGGTGAGTTTTCTTTGAATGAAGAAGATACCAATATAAATATAGGTGAAGACAAAAAAAAAGTAGTCAAGGAAGATAATTTTGATTCTCAAACTCATGATGATAGTAATTCTGATTCTCAATAGGAATGAATTTGCAAGACAAAATGGTTCTAATATAGACAAAAATAAATTGTTGTTTCAGCTAAAAGGAGTTTTCAAAACTTAAACTAATAAAATCGTATTTAATATCAACAACATCTCAACAAATATTAAACCAATTAATTAGTTCTATTGTCTATTCAAAAATATATTTTAAATGAAATTAATTATGATAATTTAATAGATAATTTTGTATTACAAAAATTTTCAAAAATAAATTTTAGATAAAAATATCATAATTTTAATTAATTTATTAATTTAAGAAGGCCTCATTTTTTAAATTCGTTTTAAACCCCCTAAAGTCTTAAGCCGCCAATTGACTAGGTAGTTACTAAAACATAAGATTGTTCCTTGCATTGTATCTATAAATATTTGATATTTTCACCATTATGATAGGACAATGAATGTTGTGTCTAAAAAATCCTAATCATCTTTTATTTTGGAACAGAAGATTTTGAAAATAAGTAATGAAGTTAAACTTATTTTTATTAAAAAAAATGATTAAATTGTCATGGGAATCATTTTGACAAGCTTACGTGGCGATCATGTGGGGTGAGTTGACAATGAAAATATTTTTTTGGTTAGAGGTGCTGACTATGTTAAAGAATCAATTTTTATATTGAGGTTTAGGTGGTATTTAAATGAAAATGAATTTAGGTTTAGGTTATTTCGTGAGTGTAGTTGTGGTTGGTCGCTGGTTTGGAACAATAATTCTTTGGAGACGAGTTTTAGAGGTGGTGTTCTGGAGCGGTGGTTAGTCGCTGGGTGACAGTTATCTGGTGGAGTGGTGGTATGTTTTGATTTGCAATGAAATAAGGTGGTTCGTGAGCGATTTCGTTTTGGATAGCGGCATGGTGTTGATTTTTTCGTGATTGTTCTCTAGTAAGGAATTCCCTTGCTTGTTTTTCATTTTCTTAATTGTTTAGGTATAAATATGTCTTAGTTGTTATCGCTGACGTATTCTTTTCCCCTAATCCCACCTTCAAGATGAAAAATCCTAAACCTTTCTTCTTTTTTAACAATTTCAACTTTTGAACTTCTTTATTAGATCTTCTTCCTTTCAGAGTTTATCTCCAAAATCTTTCTTCTAATTCGCTCATATACTCGCTCACATATTTCCTGAACCCATACCAATTTCATTTAATTTTTTATTAAAATTTTATTTTATTTTATTATGTATAAAAATAGGAAAATACAACTTTATCCTCATTAGGCTTGTCATGGATGTAAAAAAGATAGTTTTAGTCTCCTTGTAAAACCAATCTTTTCCCTAAATAAAAAAGTCATATTATAAATTTGGCAACTACACTTTAGTATTGCAATAGAAGTTTCCATAACAATGCAGTTATATTATTAAGTCTGACAATAAGTTTTAAAAAAATGAAGAAAAACTTCAAGAAAAGAAGAAGAAAAATGCTTACCCAGCCAACACTGATAATGTGATACTTGATCATGCAAAGTTGCATAGCTGCAAAGGGATGTCACAGTAATTGTATAATTCTTCCACAGCTTAATCTTCTTTCTTAGCATAATGTGCAACTGCATGTGTGCACTTTTCATTCTACAGCTAATTTTTTTAATCTCAGTGTAAATTGCCTTGAAAACCTTAACGCTTTTAACAGCTTATCTATGAAGGGACCTAGTAAAAGCACCCAAAACTGGAAATAGCTAGTGCAAAATCAGGATCAAAACATGCAATATTGTGAACAAACTATATGAATTAAAAGTTACCCACAAGAAATATAAAAAACATTAAAAACTTTTAATTTATAATCTTTCACATGCATAGAACTTAAATGTAAAGTTTTCACAGATAACAAGGACTGAAAATTAAATAAATCGCTTGTTTATTAAATTACTACTAAGTCTCATTCCTATCAACTTTATTTAGGAGTTATAAATCAAAGATATGAATGAAATTTATAATTAATTTTCCATGCACAAATTTTAATTAAAAATAATACAATTTAATATATATTTGCAAAAATAGTATTAAAAAATTATATAACCTTTATTTTTAAAAGGAAAAATTGTACAGTTATTTTAAAATAAAAAGAAATGTATTCAAATATTTATAGTTTTATTATTTTTATAATAATTTATTGAAAATAAAAAAGTAATATAATTTAATATATGTATATAATTTGTGAAAATAATATAAAAAAATCATGTAACCGTTATTTTATAGAGATAAATTATTTATTTATTTAGTTTAAAGTAAAAAAATTATAAAAATTACTTAACTATTATTTTATTAAATAAATTATTTTTTATTTATTAAAAGGTAAAAAAGATTAAATTGCTAAAAAATGTAAGAGAGTTTATTTTCGACAACTTTTTTAATCCAAGATACTTTAAGAAAAGAAAACTTGAGCGGAAAGGAAAAAAAACAAGTCGAGAAGAGTCCTGCCCACGCACCACAGCATAAATACCGGGCTCTATGCGACTGCGTGCTGAGTGAACCCCAAAACCCCACCGAGACTTTGGGTTGAAAGAAATAGCGAATCTCTTTCTCTCTCTTTCTCTTTTAAGTCTGAAGAATATAACAGAGAAGGAGTGAAAGAAAGGAAAACAGTAGCAGTTGAAGTTAATAATGGAAGACAGTGCTGGCAATAACGACATCAGTGCTAACAATGTCGCCCAAGCTATACACACCGCCCTTGATTGGGCTTCTACCCCCGACGCTCGCCAAAACGCCGTCATTTTTCTCGATTCCGTAACTCTCTCTTTCCCTTCCTCTTTCCCTCTTCTCGGTTCCGTAGGGCAATCACACCTTTTACTTTTATCATTTCTCTTGTATATCTCATCGCTCTTTTGTTTTTGTGAATTTTTCCTATTCTCTGTTTGCATTTTTTTTACTGGTGTTAGAAATGACTGCGATCTTTTTTGCACAAGCCCTAATAATGAACATATAGCACACAACTCATCTACGTTGTTATTGAATTTATATACTTTTCTATGCACTCCTTAGATATATTTATCTCGGCAATTGTCGTTGATTGACAGTGGAGTGTCACTTTGAAGGAACTAGTAGGCTTTGATTATAGGTTGCTGTACTGGTGAAAGTTGCTGTTTCATCTGTAATTTTGAATAAATTACTAAATATAGTTTTTGCATTTCAAAATACAATGAAAGGATTGACCATGGAGTGTCTGCACATCATTCTATGTCTGCACATCATTATATATATATATATATATATATATATATATATATATATATATATATATATACATACACACACATACACACAGATAGATATAAAGGTAGCAATTATTTGTTTGTGGATGCAGCTTGTGTAGCTGCTGTTGTTGTTTTAAGATTGTTGCCTCTTATGGTGATTAATTGTCTTGCTTTAATATTTGAGGAAACTGAGGGATGGGAATTGCTACTCTATGGTGATTCATTTCCTTGCTTTAGTTTTGACATGTGTAGGAGACTGATTAATTTATGTAAATTTTCTTCAGATCAAGACAGGTGATGTACGGGCATTAGCAAACACCTCATTCCTTTTGGTGAAGAAAAACTGGTCGTCTGAAATTCGGCTACATGCCTATAAAATGCTGCAGGTTCAATTTCATTTGTTGTGCTTTTCAGTGATAAGTCTGCTTAGGTGTTTATTACTACTACCCTTGATACGAAAACGTCTTGTTATACAGCATTTAGTGCGCTTGCGGTGGGAGGAATTAAGCCCTGCAGAACACAAGAACTTTGCCAATCTTTCCCTTGATTTGATGTCAGAGATTGCAGATCCTTGTGAAAATTGGGCTCTTAAAAGTCAGACAGCTGCCCTTGTTGCTGAGGTTTTCATCGCAATCCTTCCTTTTTTCATTATTGTTGCAATTCTTACTCTGTCACAATTGCAGATTTGCCTTACATAGACCATATTCTTTGGTGGTTTTTTCACAGGTTGTTAGAAGAGAGGATATTGGTTTGTGGCAAGAAATGCTTCCATCTTTGATCTCTCTATCCAGCAAGGGTCCAATAGAAGTAAATTTGAAGTTTCTCCACTTACATCATTTTGGCTCGATTTTATTCAATTTCAGTTCAGTTACTCGATAGTGTTTTTATGATTCACAATTATGTATTAGGCTGAGTTGGTTGCAATGATGCTGCGGTGGCTTCCTGAAGACATTACTGTTCACAATGAAGACTTAGAAGGTTTGTAATAACTTAAGTTTTGTGTAAGTGTGACTTGTAAAGAATTGAATTTCTCCAACTTGAGCAAATCTGTCTGACTTGAGCAATGAGTTATTCTAGGAAAATTTTAGACACAATAATAATGTTTTTCTGTTAATAAGCAAATGAAAGGGACATTTTTAGATAACTTGTTTATTACACTTTCCTTAAAAGTGCTTTTCATCTTGGTCAATATTATGTCACTGTCCGTCTGAACCATGATGTAAAGAAAATATAAAGGGTGTCAGTGTGAGTGGATAGAGAAAAGAGAGATTGTGTAAAAAGAGAAAAAATGTTTGCTGCATGTAATTGGATGTATGCATTATGAGAAGATTCATGAGTGCATATGATAGTAGTAAACGTCGCTATCAATTGCAGATTGAGGAAAATGGCAGAAAACCAATCTGCAATACCAGATAAGGATAACATTGTGGGCAATTAGCAGAAATCCAATAGTGGTTGGAATATATGTTATATATCAATTATACATGTATATGAAAACGAAGTTCTATGCAAATAAAAGTAATAGTGCATAAAAATTGGCTTAATATTTACTCATTCAATAGTGAACACTCACCAAAGATGACGAAGGATGCAGGAGGCATGCTGTAACCACAACATCTATAGCAGCTATTATAGCACAAATGAAGGTGCAGTTCTGGATCCAAGGACATACTGGCTATTTAATGACATTGCAAATAAACTAAGTGTCCTACAAATAAAATACAAAACATAAACCCAACTCTCCTAACACGCTGACTTTTTGACACAAATGTTATGTCTATTTGATATTGAGTGACTTCTGTATATCATGTGCTGCATATTTACTTTTATTTGTCATGTTGATGTGTTCAGGTGATCGTCGAAGGCTACTTTTGAGGGGGCTAACTCAATCATTGGGCGAAATTTTGCCACTATTATACAATGTACATCTCAGCTGTAAACACCTTTTTTACATGCTAATCTTTTGTCATTGTTAATGACATTGTGACTTGTAATACTTGATGCAGTTACTCGAGAGACACTTTACAGCTGCAATGAATGAAGCTGGTAGAAATCAGATGGATATTGCCAAACAGCATGCTGCCACTGTAACAGCTACTCTAAATGCAGTGAATGCGTATGCTGAATGGGCTCCATTGTCAGATTTAGCTGAGCATGGCATCATTCATGGGTATATTTATTTCCTCTATTATCTTGCACCATGCAATATTCTTGGTAAATAAGATCTATTTCTTCTGGTCATGTTTTTCTGTTAACTCCCTGCAGTTGTGGTGTACTACTATCTGCTCCAGATTTTCGTCTACATGCTTCAGAGTTTTTCAAACTTGTCTCTCCAAGGTATGTGTTATTGTTCTTTAATGGTTTTATACATATTTAATTGATCAATAATACCACTGTTCACTCTGAATTGTGATTGTAGGAGGAGGCCTACTGAAACATCTGTTCCTAAATTTGACCAAGCCATGAGTAACATCTTTCAAACGTTGATGAATGTATCTAGAGATTTTTTGTATAGATCTGTTTCAAGTCCTGGGTCCATAGATGAGGGTGAATACGAATTTGCTGAATATATATGTGAAAGTATGGTGTCACTGGGTTCTTATAACTTGCAAAGTATTGCTGGTGACAGCACCTTGCTTCCACTTTACCTAGAACAGGTATGAGTTATGTAGCTCGGGGAAGGGAAAACTTGCTTATAATGACATATTAGTTATGGTTTTGGATTCTCTTTGGAAAAATTGTCATATATTCTTGTTTTGTATTCAACATCATAATTACAGATAACAAATATGTTGTCTTGGTATACCTCTTGCCTTCCACATAACTTGTTTGCTAAATGTCTAGTTATTGTTGTTTTCATGTTGTTCACACTTATGCTGATCCGTTAATAGCGCATGATAGGCACTATTGTACTGTTGTGTCACTGGCTGGCCCAACTCCTCTCTCCTCTATTTTTGTCTTGTCTGTCCATCATGGCTGGAGTGGCGTGATTTGCAGTTGAGCAGATTTCTCCAGCATTGCGAACACTTCTGGGCCATTTAGATCTGTAAACTCTTCTGCCTCTGAAACAGTATCATTATGCCTTTTTAGGGGGAGCCTGTAAAATACCAGATTGGTAGATCCTATTTGTCCAAATCATTCATTCCTGTGTCTCCTTTGTGCCCAAGTCTTAGCCTTACTACTGCCAAATTCTGCAGACCTCTACATCATTTCACACTGTTCACATGCTTTGGGGTCTGTTCAGAGGATGTCTACACTGTTCACCTCTGGCTTGCTTGCATCGTTCTTGATTCTTTTGCTCTGAAAGTTTTTTTTTTTTTTTTTTTTTTTTTTTTAAATTTTATTTTTTTTTTTTTTT
>Ga0209700_108154_pt1 | contig 13792 bp, 8 predicted proteins | sample SiratroredBW_FD_187528 | JGI IMG/M metagenome (GOLD analysis project Ga0209700, IMG submission 187528) | Root nodule microbial communities of legume samples collected from California, USA - Siratro red BW (SPAdes) (version 2) | ecosystem: Host-associated > Plants > Roots > Nodule | place: USA... | reverse complement strand
GAAAAAAAAAAAAAAAAAGGCCTACAACATTAACTTTTACACTTTGGAATTCGGTCCTCCAGAAAAACGAAGAAAAAGAAAAATCAGACTACAAAAATGAGTATCATACACTTGGTCAAGAACAAATAAAACCACTCTTCTAAACCATGCTACCTTGCTAGTTAAAAGCAGAACATATCTTGCGAATTTCACCATTGGTCCCAGTCTTCAACTCAATATTGCTCATCTTCACCATAGCTTTTGCAAATTCCACATTGAAAAGCAAGCCTTTGGAGGCCAAGTAACCCTGTACAAATGACTTAGTGGAAGGATCGTTCCAAAGCGCTTGATCAGACTGCAGAATTCCACGCCCATTTCTCAAATTGGCAAAGTATGAGGTGTCAAATCTGTTTTGACTACCGGTATCAAGAGCTACTCGGTTTGAATCACCGCCGTTTTGCGGGCACAAAGTTCTTAGTTGAGGAAGAAATAAAGGGTTGATGGAAGAGTCAGCACCATTTGCAGTGAAGTTGTACAATCTGTTACTGAAGAACTGGCAAGCTGTAGTACCAATCGTATGTCCACCTAAATATACATAAATTCGTTAGTCCCTTACTTTTTTAGAACAGCCTATAAAAAATGTCAAAATCACTTGACAGTGAGAGAAAATTTGATAAGAGTCAAAAAGATGTTTCCTTCTTGATAAGGGTTTAAGAAAAGTGACATCAAAAGGTTGACAAAACAATTCGTGGTTGTATATGTTTTCATTCTAATGATGATCAAGTGTGTGTACGTAAACAAAGTTATAAGTGTAATTACCAACAAGGGTGACGAGGTCTTTAGTGCTGAGTCCCTTTGCTGCGAACTTTTGTTTTTGAACATCAACAGAGTCAAAAGGAGAAGGCAAGTTACTGACATCAGAAGCCTGTGATATTCGCCCATCTCTACGTCCAGTAGGAACTTGCCAACTCAGTCCACCACTCTGCCATGCAAAAAAAAGCCAAATTTTACTCATAATTAACTCATCACATTCAATTTATACTAATGGAGAAATAAGATTAATCAACCTCATAGTAAATGACAAGTATAATTTAGAAGTATACAGAAAATTGCATGTATTATGCATGGAGTTCTTTAATCCATTTTCACATGCCCCGTCAATGGAGCTCAACTTGCCAAATCATTAAAGAATGAGCATCTCTTGAGTATATTTTATGATGTTAATATTAATTATTTGTACCACATAAATTTAAATGTTGAAGGGTTTTGAGTTAATTAATTACCAGAGATACGGAATCACGAGCAGCAAGAGCAAGGATATCAGCACAAGACACAACACCGGGGCATGCAGCCTCGAGTTGCGTTTTCGCGTCATCAACAACCTCGTATCCTCTTAAACCAAGGTTTGCAAATGCTGTCCTCTCAGTGCCAGCACCGGCAATGAGAACAGAACCGTCACAGCCTTGCACAAAGCAATCGTGAAAGTGCATCCGAAGCAAGCCAGCAGCCAAAGTAGGATCAGCCCTAACGTGAGATTGAACTGTGGATCTAACAATGGACTCAGCGCGAGGACATGTTCTAGCATAGAACCCTACACGCGTCCCTTGGCCATGCACAGCATTCACAATGGCCAAAGCAAGCAAAAGAAACATTACTAAACACAAACTCCGTCCCTCCATTATTTTCGTGAGGAAAGTGTTGCAATGCAAGATTATAGGAAGTAGATAGTATTTGTTTAGGCTACTAAATGAGAGAGTAGTGTATGATTGTGTCGAATGCAATGTGTATGTGATGGTTAGAAGGTATAGGTATTTATAGTGGTGTATAGTCAACTTTGGAAGATATAAACGAGAGAAAGTGAAGCATTGGAGAAAAAGTAAGCAAAGCCGGCTAGTAGAAACTGCATCCAATGCAACTTGCGTTGAAATGTGGAGTCACGGGTTTTGTTTTGTTCTGTGTGGCGAAGGTCAGAAGCTACTGTTATGCAGTGGAAAAATACAAATGATACCGCGTTGGCGTGAGTATATGTTTAGTCAAAGCTTATTTGTATACCTTATCCCATACCGATGAGTGAAGACCACTTGCAGAAGTGGAATCTCAGAGGACAAAGCTGAATCCTCTAAGTGTCAAAATCACTTTTCCTTCTATTCATCTCATTGTTCGTAACTTCCCAGCCATGCGAAGCACCACGAAAACTTCACAGAAGTCAGACATTGGTCCATGGAAACGCACTATAGGTGTCGTGTTCTTTAAGTGCAATCCACCTCAAATTCTTTATTCATTAAAATTTTGTTTTACAATATTCAAAATATTGAATAATTTTCTATTATAAATAATTCAAATTTCAAATCAATGATAAATATTTCATTTCAACCTAGTGTTAACCCTTTTGTGTGGAATTAAATGATATATCAGTGTTAGATGAGTGTAGAAAGTGAACATGATTATAAAATTAAATTAAGTGAAGTACGTATGTGTGTGTGTATATATATATATATATATTATCAGATTATATTTTTATATTTTTAATTACTAACAAAAAATGTTTATTTATTTATATATGTGAGTTTTATATAAAATCATTTTATACTAAATATTATTATTTTTTATTTTTTTATCATATAATTTTATTTGCTATCATGTTGAATAAAGTTTAGTATTCACTAAATATATTTTTTATCATTATTTTTAAATTTATGTTGGATATATAAACAATTTTGAATGCAATAATATTTCCCTTAACCAATTTGGCCCATTAGTTCAAGTATCGTACTTAAAACATAGTCGATTATATAATATTTATATAATGGTGATTGAACTATCATACAATTATTATATTATATTGTTATACATAGTCGATTATGTTGATTGAAAAATATAAAAGTAAAATGTGGTATTTATATTTATTGGTAACTATGCTATGATGTTAAAGATCTAATTTGTAATTCATACTTATTAAATCAATATTCTATTGGGGTAATATTACCGTTTCTCGAATTAACTTTAAATTACGGATTGAGAAACTTGATCGAGAGAAATATTTTTAAAAGTACATGGTGACATTGATAGAATGAGATCGAATGATTTGGTTTTGCATAAATTTTTGTCTTGATAAATAAGAACAAAGTTATCGATTTGACATATGTAAGTTAAAGCAAACGCCTAATTAACCAATAACTATCATTTTCATAGACATTTTTTTTTTCCATTTTTCCATTCACAAAATTTAATGAACGGCTACTATAATTTTAATGTTTAGTGATTAACATAATATTCTTGCCAGTCCGTAAATTACTATTTGTTCTACGTGGAATCAAGCAGAATTTCGTTTCTATATTACTTACAAACAAGATGCAGTCATTCGTGTGTGTAGCACTATTTTGGTACATGTTTTTGTAAGCAAGTGTATCAAAGGAATAATTCCTTTTTTACATGTAATAAATGCAATAAAATGGTTTTCGTATTGATATAAGTTTACTACAAAAGTCAACATCATTATTCCATCCACACACATATGACATTGTGTAAGATTGAAACTATTCTAAGCAATAATTGTCTCTTTCTGTCCATTATTTCCGTTTCCTACTTATTCTCATCAATTGGGTAAGAGATTTAAGATATGGAAATTTCTTATTCTATAATGTTGTTTAGAATTAATGCAAATGTTGGTTCAGAAAACCACAAAAGAAAACTATGGACATCGTGCAATTCCGTAGGTTTAAATAATACATATTAGCTTTCATTTTCATGTAGACAAATTCAATGACATAAGCTGTCATAGTTATTGGATTTGGTTCACCGAATGTAATGTAACATCATGATTACAGACCATAGTTATCTTACAGATACAACCCGAAATATTTAAATAGAATATTAGCTGCGAAAAAAGTTTTCAAATTGGAAACGAAAAATAAAGGCTTAAAGTCAGAGTATAGAAAAAGGGTTAAAGTGTTTTAGAATTAGTAATTTTGTAATTAAAAAAATTGTAAATATTATTGAAAAAGCATTTAAAACATTTTTCGTTAGTTTCGATATTAATATATTAGGCTCTCAAAATACGAAGCTAAGTTGTTTTAACATTAATTCATCGGCAATTCCCATGAGATTACGCACTGCACTAATCATTATTTTAAATTTATAAAATTTTCAAGAACAGTAGCATAACTAATTTACCTTTGTTCTTTAACTATATCATTGACACGTGGAATCTATTAGATTTAATTATAACTATTTTTTTAGCAAAAAATTAATTGATAACTTTTACTAGATGTTATTTCTATTGACGAGATTTAAAACATAAGAAATTATTTTAGAAAACCATATTTATGGTATCACATTAATTTTCTATAACTTTTACACTTCCAAGATGAGAATACTTTGCTAGCAAAAGGCCAATTGTACATGATGTACTTGACTTGCCTATGCCGATAACAGACATAAAAACCACTCTTACAAAGCAATTTATTAATTGATAGCAGAACATATCTTGCGAATTTCACCATCGGTACCAGTCTTCAACTCAATGTTGCCCATCTTCACCATAGCATTTCCAAATTCCACGTTGAATTTTAATCCAAGCAACCCTCTTATCAAGCCCAAGTACCTCTGTATAATTTTCTGTGTGGAATCATCGCTCCAAAGCGCTTGATCAGACTGCAGAATTCCACGTCCTCTCCTCAAATTGTTGTAGTAAGATAAATCAAATAGCTTTTGACTACCCGTGTCTAGGGCAACGCGGGTTGAACCGTCACCGTTTTGTGGGCATAGTGATTGTAGTTGAGGAAGAAATGAAGGGTCGATGGAAGGATCAGGACCATTTGCAGTGAAGTTGTATAATCTGTTACTGAAAAACTGGCAAGCTGCTGTTCCAATGGTATGTGCACCTATATATTCACCAAAATTAATATAATTCAACACTTATCTTAACGTCAGAACATAATTATTTTTTCATATATAAAAGGTATAGTTACATTAAGTCTGTTTGAGTATTCGATTTTTCCACGGCACTTCATGTTGCACCGTTTCTTTTTATATCCATTGGAAAACATAGTTTAGTTTTTTTCTCCAAACAATGTCAAATCACTTGACAATGATGAAAAAGAAGACAGAAAAAATATGTTATTCGAATGAGGGTGCATTAGACAAGAAAGTGTAACAAAAAGTGGCGCAAAGAGTCAACTATAAACTATGCTTATTCTAATAACTGAGCTGTCACAAAGTAACCTTGATACTATTATATTATACGTGACAAGATTTTCAAATTTTAATTATGATATAGTCATTGATTTGAAGTGTGTAAACATAATATATATGTCTAAGTGTGATGATTACCAAGAAGGGTGACGAGGTCTTGAGTGTTGAGTCCCTTTGCTGCGAACTTTTGTTTCTGAACATCGACAGAGTCAAAAGGAGCAGGCAAGTTACTGACGTCAGAAGCTTGTGATATGCGTCCATCTCTTCGTCCAGTAGGAACCTGATAACTCAGTCCACCACTCTACCATGCAAAAAAAAAGCCAAATTTTAATCATAAACTCATCACACACAAATAACATATACTCTCATCAACTTGCAAGTTCATCAAGTATAAACTATTTAATTCGTCTAACATAGACCTATATATATTATAGTATTAATATTACTTATTTATACTGCTCAAACATGCATGGAATTTGAGTTGATGAATTACCAGGACAACGGAATCACGAGCAGCAAGGGCAAGGATATCAGCACAAGACACGACACCGGGGCATGCAGCCTCGAGCTGCGTCTTTGCATCATCAATAACCTCGAATCCTCGTAAACCGAGGTTAGCAAAGGCTGTTTTCTCGGTGTTAGCACCGGAAATGAGAACTGAACCGTCACAACCTTGCACAAAGCAATCGTGGAAGTGCATCCGAAGCAGCCCAGCAGCCAAAGTAGAATCAGCCTTAACGTGGGATTGAACTGTGGACTTAACAATGGACTCGGCACGAGGACACGAACTAGAATAAAACCCTAGACGTGTCCCTTGGCTATGCACTGAGTTTGCAAAAGCCAAAGCAAGCAAAAGAAACACTAGAGAGTACAAAATGCGTCCCTCCATTTTTTGTGAGGAAAGGGTTGGAAATAATGCAAATGAAGCACCACAAGTGAAGTGAATGAAACAGCAACTGAATGAGAGTTTTATAAGGGTTTCTTTGGTCAGCCTTTGGAAAGGGAGTAAGCAAAGTCGGCTTTATATAGAAACTAGATGTATATAATATAAGGGAGGTTAATTATATTATGAAGCTGGCTCACGTTCTTTGTCCTGTGACTGCCATTGATACAGTGATAATGGAGAATGATTCATTCCGCGTGAGGGTGCATTTTGTCAAAGATTGTTTACTTTTTGTTATAGCACTTGCAATAAGTGGAATCGCTGTTTTTGCTTTTGCCTTGTCACGTTCCTACGCGACGAAAATGGAAGCTGGCAGGAACAGTCGCAAAGCAGTTCTCCACCATGTTTAGCCTACCGCGCACTTTCTTTTCTTATTTTAATAAATAATCATATTTTTATGTTTTAGTCCACACATTTCGTTATCATCAAATTAGTGCGATAGTTAATTAATACACAGTTATCGAATATTAATTGCGTTAAATGTTAAGAAACAAGAACGTTTGCAATACTTTGATTCAGTTGGAATACGTTGTCTTTCAAAAAGATGACACGATTCGCTTAGTAATTTGAGATTTTAATTTGCTTTTTTTAAAGTATAGTTGATTTTCAATTAAACACAAATGGTATGTTTAAAAAACTAACACGTGGAATTAAAATTCTAAATTTAATTCCGAACTTATTCCTTTGGGTGGAAGATTTTGGATTTTCTTTAGGTTCGAATTAGATGTTGGATTTAAAAATATGTTTATTATGATAAGTTTCTATTAATTGATTTAACCGGTGAGGGTTTTCTTTCATCTTTAAATAACATTTCAGACGTGAATATTGTGAAGAAGAAGAAGAAGTTGAAAGTGTTGAGAGCGAGAGAGTTATATTTCTTTGAGTTGGTTTGATTTTTATTCATTAGTTGGATATAAAGTGACTGCCAAACGTAAATCCTAAGACAAATGATTGATTAATTATAAATATAATGATATTAAAGGTTTGTTTATGATATAATATTTAAAATTTTTTAATATAATAATATATGTTTATATCATGAATAATATCCATTAAATTTTTCTAATATAAATGGATCCAACTGATACTTCTTATATTTCTAACATCAGCAAAATAAAAGAAAATGAGCATTTTCAACAATTTGAAAAGTATAACTTTTTGACCTAAAAATTGCTTGCCTTTTTGAGTTATTTTGTTTTTCGTTAATTCAGATTGCTTCTTCTATATTAAATGTTTTATTATTCTTTATCGGAAATGGTATTACTTAAATTTATCTGACCTAATTTAAATTTGAATTGAATTTTGAACCTTCATACACGTGGTTCTACTAAATAAATCGCAGTTTTTAGATTATTTTAGTTTTAATTAATTTTAATTCGACTTTGATTTTATAATTTAAAATTTACCACGCATTATATTAAATTGATAATTGTTGTACCGACAAAATATATTAAAACTTAGATATAATATTTTTTTGTTACATGACTTAGATATAATCTCTTTCTAATATATCTCAATCGAATAAAATCAAATTACAATTATTAATAAAATATTTTTTTTTCTAACCAACTGTACAATGGTTAAAAAGTAATAAAATGTTTTTTTATTGAGAAAGAAAATAAGATTGTATTTATAATATTAAATGTTAATTTCTAATAAACGACTGTTTATAATTCTCTGATTTATTTTCAACTATCAATAAATTTCTTTAATTAAAATAAATACAAAATACTGATGTAATAATTTATTTAATTGATGGAAATATAAGTTCTTGAAAAGTTTTCACATTTAGTTAGAAACTAGACATATTAACTATACTAAAACAGCAAATTCCGAAAATAAAAGAAAGTGAAAACACTAACAATTTAATATTACATAAGGAATCGCAATAATTGTGGTATAGTATCTTAATATGCATCATTACACACATAACATGCACGTGAAATTAATTTGCATGAATGAGCGAATGAATAGGGATATATTTTCTGTAATATTATTAAATAGTTAGGTAGGGGTAATAGTGGGTCCTGTTTGACAAATACTAAGCATATCCATTATATATTATAAGAGTGTGTGACACGTCAACATCTTAAAACAAATCCTTAATTCACGGAGTATTATATTTATTTAATTATTATTTTTTTATCAGTGATGGAACAGGTACTATATAAAGTCAATAAATATGAAAACATTTTTAAAGATCTCAATCTCGATTCGCTAATTATTGAATACCATTTTTTTATATCACTTAACTTTTGTTCTTTTTAATTAAACCTTATTTATTTTAAGTTTTGTATATTTTAATTAAAAATATTTTTTTAATTATATGATTTTGAATTGAGTTTGGTTAATAAATTATATCATTGATGTTTATATATGCATTAGCGCTCAAATAATCTTAACCTTCATCCAATTGAAAACAACTAATGTTTTTGTTGTTTTTGCTTTCAAATTAAATTGAAATTAATTTTAAGAATTGAATCTTATCTAAACACAATATTAGTTCTTCCCTTAATTAAAACTTCTAAGCAACTAGTTTAGTATATTTTTTTTCAACTTTGCTATTATTCATTTTCCCTCTTTCAAGTGGCAAATACACCACCAATTGTGTCTCCATGCATACCTTGCATCCCCACTTTGAGTCAACCTATATATTTTGTAACCTATTGCAATTTCTCTCAATCAAATGATATTGACATCAATAAAATATACAAACCTCATTTCTCTAATAACAATCAACAAGAATAAATTAACTTATACATAAAAAAAACAAAGACATTTCAACATAAGGAAAATAACATACATATATTTCTTTATGGCATGATGGGTAAATTATATTACATGATGAGCTTACAAGCTTGTAAGCAAGCAAAAGTTATTTAGTGATATTCAACTATCAATCAGTACGTGTTCAAATTTCATAATTATATAGCATTATTAATTATACATTATATAAATAGATATCATAATACGTATATTAATTAACAAATCATAATGGTATCCACTAACAGGAACAAACTTACCTACAAAATAAAAAGGTAAAAAACAATATGTTATTAAATTATCCGAAAGTAAGAAACAAAATATAAATGACTAGAACACGTTTTATAAAAAAAAATATAAAATAATTCATACCAATTTGTAGATTATTGATAAATACAAGTTTTTAAATAGAATTTTAAAAGTTAGAAAAAAGTATATTTTTTAAAATCACTTGTTCAAACTGGTTTGGGCCCTTTTTTTTATCGATTCCGGAAAAATCCAATTTATATAACGATCGGATCGATTACTATGCTGATTTCCGGTTCGACCCGTCAAATCCATCTACCAAAATCTGATTTTCAAAATCATAATTATAATTAAGGAATTTTAGCATATAACAAATTTATTCGGTCTCGAGTACAATAAAGTTGAAATTAATTGAGATTTAAATTATTTAAATTTTGAAAGCTTTATTGTCAAGATAACCACGTATTTATAATTGAAAGGTCGTATGTGAAATGAAGTATCTAATAAATATACTATTTCAATATAATTTTAGATTTTTAATAACATCTTTTTTGTTATGATTTTTCTTTCAGCTCAAAAAATAAAAATACCAACATCCTTAATATCAACACTAATGTTGATCAGCAAAACTCAACAATTTCTAAGATTATATAGATTATAATACTCATAACTTTTTATCCTCATCCATTTTTTTTCAATTTTTGGGATTAAAACAAAAAAAAATAGTTTTTATTCATATATATATATATATATATGTATGTATGTATAAAGAGGATACAATTTGATGCCTTCATATTTTGTTTGAACAATTTTACCTTTCAATAAATAAAAAATAATTTATTTATTTAATAAAATAAATAATTGAATATTCTCTTTATTTTAAAATAATCTTTCAATAGTTATATAATTTTTTAATACCAGTTTTACAAAATTATATATATTTTAAATTGTATTTTTTTTAATTAATTATACCTAAAAATAATAAAATTATAATGTAATAAAAACATGAATACACGTTAAATAGTTATGTGTTCTTGCTAGAATATTATAATAATAATAATAATAATAATAATAATAATAATAATAATAATTATTATTATTATTATTATTATTATTATAAATAGTTGTTTGAATTTCCAATTCAATCACTATCATTTAAGAAGCAGCAAAAATCTTTTCGTGCATAATTTTCTTTTAGGCCTTAAATGATTGATGGTTAAGGCAACAACCTATTAACCTAAGGGGCTCCATTCCATAATTTCCAACAGTGGTCTAATATTCTAATTTCAAGCTCTACTTATGAATAAAATAGAAAAAAAAAATGAAAGTTAATTAACTATTTGAAAAAAATCATATTCAACCTCTGAAGTTTGATACAAGAATAAAAATTTCTTTTGCATCGTTTAACTTATTCATGCAGCATTTGTTTCTGCATTTAACTTTATAACATGAAATACTTTTCTTTAATTTAAATGTCTGTCAAAAAGTAAGAAAAAATTCAAACTCGGTTGGGTTCCTCAAACCTAATTTAATTTCCCTAATTCTTATGGAAACAAAGTCACAAAGTGTGTAAATCGAACTCGTAAAGAAAGGATTTGGTTCCATTATGTTTAAACAAAAATCAAACTTCAAACATATATTTTTAAAGTACTTTTTATTGCAACATTTTTATTGATTTATCCAGTGATAAAACAAACTACAGGAATGAAAGTAGACAATAATAATTAGTTTATAGCAGAACATTTGCTGCGAATTTCACCCTCATCACCCTGTTTCACACCAACGTTGCTCATCTTAACCATAGACTTGCCAAATTGGTAGTTGAAGGGAGCCGTGGCTAAGTATTTCTGCACAAAGGGTCTTGTGGAAGGATCAGTCCAAAGCACTTGATCAGAACGCAAGATTCCACGGCCTCTCTTCAGATGAACAAAGTATGAAGTGTCGAACTTTAATTGACTATGAGTGTCTAGTGCCACTCTCTTCGTTGGTTGGTTTTGTGGGCAAATTTGTCGCAGAAACGGAACAAATGAAGGGTCGATGGAAGGATCAGTGGTGCCATTAGGGTTGTATATTCTGTCAGCAAAAAATTGGCAAGCTGTTGTGCCTATTGTATGTCCACCTACGTATTCACAAACAACAAAAATTATGTTTTTTTTAAAAAAAAAAAAAAAATACAATTAACGAAGTGAAGTTGAAATGAAAAGTACCAGCAAGAACAACGAGGTCTATGGTGTTGAGACCCTTATCTTCAAACTTATGTTTCTGCACTGCCACAGTATCATTGGCACCAGGCAAACTTCTGGTTTCGCTTCCGATTGAAACCCTTCCATCTTTGCGTCCTGTGGGCACTTCCCAACTTCTTCCTCCACTCTGCATGCAACCAATACATGCAAAATATTATCTAAATACACTTATCTTCATAATCATATGTGTTAAAGATGTTTCTCCTTAGTTGTTCTTCTAAGGAAATTAATTGGAAATAAATATTATTTGTTCTTTAATTTTTACCAGAACAACGGAATCACGGGCAGCAAGAGCAAGGATATCAGCACAGGACACAACACCGGGGCAAAGAGACTCAAGCTTTTCCTTAGCATCGTCAATAACCTCGTACCCTCTCAGATTAAGGTTTGGCCCTGCTGTTCTCTCGGTACCAGAGCCAGCAATGAGAACAGAAGCATCACAACCTCGGACAAAGCAATCATGGAAGTGCATTCTAAGTATTCCAGCAGCCAAAGTAGGGTCAGACCTAACGTGGGACTCAACTGTGGACGTAACAATGGATTCAGCAGCTGGACATGTTCTGGAATAGAACCCTACACGCGTCCCTTGCACATGCACAGTGTTCACAAAAGCCACAGCAAACAAAACAAACTTTGGAAGCAGGTCTTTGTTCCACAAATTAGCACCCTCCATTTTCATGAAGGAATATGTATATGTATATGCGTATATAGATATTGTAGTTGTAGTATATGGAATATAGACTTATGAAGTGGAAGTTTGAGTGAGAAAAGATTGTGGATGGAGGGTTTGGTTGAGAGTGTGAAGAGTTTATGCATGTATTTATGGGGATTTCTTGTCTTTGGGAGTCATTATCGGGAGAATGAGTAAGCAAAGCCGACTAATACATATTGATTGCAATCCTGCAGTACGAATTGAACAAGTCTGAGTTGCATAGTTAAGGATAACACTGATTAAACAATTATATGTAATTTGTATTAATACAAATTACATAATTTTGAATATTCAAATATTAAAAATATGTTAATTATAATTTTTTAGTTTACATAATTTTGAATGAAAGGTTCTTTTTTAGAACATTAATGGACAGCAGCTTCACTGTATATGAATGAGGTTGAAAGCGCAACTAGACCAAGGAGCTTTGGGATTAGGATTAACTGAATTAAATTTATACGGAAATGAATTTGAAAAACGGAAGTCAATTATTTCTGAACAAAACTATTTAAATTAAATTTAAGATAAATAGAATTTAAATAAGATACTAAAACAATTTTAAAGTTTGATTATATTTTAAAATATTTCAGTTCAATTTATATAGTTTAGCTAATTAATACTAGTGTTTTATGTATTATAGCTATGCTACTTATTTTTTAAGATAATGTTATTTTTATATTTTTTAAATATAATTATTATTTTATAAAATAAATAGTTCGTAAGTCTATGAATTAATTTAGATAGTTTATTAAATAGATTAAAAGATAATATAATTTACGTTATAAATTATTTTATTTAATCTAACTTATTTTTGTAGTCTTTTCCAATTATAAATTGATCAAGTTTATTTTAGCAATCGTCTTTGACACGCAGATGTTATTTGACTGGTTAAGACAGCATTTTGCTTTAAGAAATATAAGTAGTTATTCTCAAATAAGCAGTTTATTACCAATATATGTTTTTTCACATTTAATTTTTTTAGATAAGAAAAACACGGATTAAAAGAAAAGTTTATTAAAATAATAACTAAAATTTATACATGAATCAACACATAAAATTTTCTTAAATTTTTAATTTTAAGTTATAAAGAAGTTAATTTTTTTTATATTTACTTTGTTCTAGAAATTATTTTAAAGAAACAATAAGAAAAAGAAAAATTGAAATTATCTTCTTATGTATAAGTTAATTTATAAAATTATATCTTACAATCTAAAAAAAATTACTTTTAATTTATTTATAAATTAATTTTAAGTAGTAAAAGAAATTATTTTAATTTTATTTTAGAAGTCTTTCCAAGGTTCCAACCAGACTATTTCTCACCAATGGGCAATGGAGGAAAGCAAACCATAATTTTCAGTTATTAATTAATTAAAACGGATAAATGATGAGTGGATAAGCTGTTCTCTTTTAGATACACGCACACAATTTGTAATTAATGAGAGATATTTATGGGACAACTACTTCAAAATTCTAAACCAAAATAAAAGTAAAGTAATAACAATACCTATTTAATGATGAACTCAAATTTTTCTTTGAGACATAGTGCATATATAATTTATATGATATTTATTCTATATAGCTTTTTTGTTTTTCTTTCTCATATTCTGACTTTGTCCCATAAAGTATTGTTTACGTAACACTTTCCTCTTTGCTTTCGTTTCATTACTCCCTGACACTTGGCAATCTTGCAATGTTTTTTTTTTTTTTTTTTTT
>Ga0209700_108153_pt1 | contig 13794 bp, 7 predicted proteins | sample SiratroredBW_FD_187528 | JGI IMG/M metagenome (GOLD analysis project Ga0209700, IMG submission 187528) | Root nodule microbial communities of legume samples collected from California, USA - Siratro red BW (SPAdes) (version 2) | ecosystem: Host-associated > Plants > Roots > Nodule | place: USA... | reverse complement strand
ATTAGAGAAATTATTTCGTATCGGTTCACATTTTAACTTCTTTTTCAAATCAGCAGCTTCTGATACTCTTTCAACCCCTAATCCAGGATGAACTTCCATGATCTGGTGTACAATTTTCAAAAATCTCATTTAGAACAAAATGATGATGCATGAAAACAACATGAATGATATGCATTAAACATAGTTCACTTCCACACTTTTCCACATTCTCCATAGCAAACATTCTGTCTTGTCATGCCGGTGAGTGATTGCAGTTCATACTTTTTCTCCCTTATTGCTCTAAACAAATTGGCAGCATAACACCTAGGGTTCTAAGATCTTTACATGCATCCTCACAAGGTAAGTTCCCTAATCCCTACAGGTATAAAGGTCACCAGAGCTATGGCCCTCATTATCATCTTATCCAAAGTTGTCGTTAAACAACTAACTTATGAACAGACAATAAGAGAACAGACTCTAGCTGGGATTCTCATGAAAACCAGAGTAGGAAGTACATCCATTCCGGTATCACTGAATCCCTCTAATTCTATGCTTTTTTCAGATCCGGGGTTTTAGGATCCCACTCAAGAAATATACATGAAAAGTGTATGTGTGAAAGGAGTAAAACCTATATGCACCCAACCCCTCACCTGCAAAAACAACCAGAAAAGTCCCAGGCAGATATCACAGATATAGCAGTCATAAGCATGTCTTCTACCCTAGGGTTTAATATCTCATTCAATCAATCAGTGAGAATTCATATCATATAATAACATATCAAAATCCACAATCCTATAAGAATACAATAAACAAAAACAATAAGGACAAGGAAAAAACAAATATTAAAAACCACATTTAAATTTGATCACTTAATTAAATGGCTTGACTCTCAAATAATAGTCCCCAGTGGAGTCGCCAGCTGTCGCGACCTAAAAAATCACGACGGGTATGGCGGTCCAAATAAAAACTAATGAAAAGAAAGAAATGGAGTCGCCACCATAATTTTTTTATAAAAAACTATGGGAAAAACCAAGAAAAGAATAAGGAATAAGTCTGCGAACTAGAAATGAGATCGGGAGTCGGTTACGCGTGGGGAAGGTATTAGCACCCCACAGCGCCTGTCTTGAGACAGTACCTTTAATTAAATAATCAAAATCAAATGTGGTCTTTAGAATATTTATTTTTTCCAAAAATATAATATATATATATAAAAAAAACAATTAAAAATGAAATAATAATTTTTAAATTAAAGGACCCGACAAAGATTGACCCTGCTCCTGCGTATCAACATCCTTAACGGGTGAAGAATCAGGGAATACGTATTTTTTTTAACTATTTTGTGGGAAGTAACAACTCGTTTAGGGAGGTAACAACGCATAAATAACTTAAGATTCAAAACCCATAACAGAATTCAAAACGTGGTGCAGGGAGGTATACTTCCAATGGTGAATACTTAATTCAAAACGTACAGAACTTAAGCAACAATGGTGAGCAACGCACAACAGAACTTAACGATGACTTAATGAACAACAATGGTGAAACGAACAGATCTTAACGATGAAACAACGCACAGAACAAAGCAATGCATAGATCTTAATGAACAAACTTACATGAAACACATAGAACTTAATGAGCACCAATGGTGAGCAACGCACAGCAGCAGATTTTTCCCTTCTTTTGTTCTCTCCTTCTCTTCTCTCTGCCATTCTCTCTTTCTCCAATTCTGTTTTCTCCTCTCCCTTTCTTTATTTTTTTTTCACCTGTTAATACCCATTCTGTTTCTTCCCTCCATGTGCCAATTCCTCATTCTGTTATTTTTCATCCTCCACGTGTCAATTCCAATTCACTTTCTTCTCTTTTTCTCCATGTGCCAAATACAATCACAAAACTCTCCACTCTTAGCTTGCCACGTGGTAGGCAAAAATTCTCTCCACTCTTAGCTTGCCACGTGGCAAGCATTTTTTATTTATTTTTAATTCTTTAATAATAATTTTTTTTTTAAAAAAAAAATTAATCCTTGATTATTTTAAATACTCTTTAATTTTTTTCCTAACAATAAATTCCAATCTAAAACAAATTTATTTATTTATTTTATTTTGATTAAAACACCCACAAAATTAAATAAATTATTTTTAATAATAAAAAAAAGGTATATTTTTACCCGGACAAAATCAGATATTGACAATGGTTTTAAGCACTATCTTTTCCCTCTCATTTTACGTACCTTTACCTTGGCCCCATTACATCCCCCAACAAAGTCCTCTTAATCTTTGTATGCATCTTATTCAATTTTTGTGGATATTAGAGTTTTGCTAAGCTTATGGTAGTGTTTTCTTACATGAGTGTTGAGTGTATATACAAACCAAAAACACTTGAGAGTTAGAGATTTATTTTGAGAAGATTTTATTACCTTCTTGTTTATTGAGATACAAAGTTTTCCATTCTCACTTTTCTTGATTATTTGATTTTTGAAAAAGTTGTATGTTGCTAACTCCTGTACATTCCTTGAATCTATTGTTGATCTACTATAAATTTTCTTTGTGTTCATTTTCCTTTTTCTTGATCACTAGTGTTTTGTCCAGGAGTGCAAAAGGATAAGTGTGGAGGTATTTGATGAGTATATTTTTATTCACACTTAGAGTATTTAACCATGATTTTTTTAGACTATAATTGAGAATAAATTCATTGTTTTAAATAAGATTTACCCAATCAGGATTAATTGGACCTTAATTGAGATTATTGGTTAAATTTGGATTTTAAGCATTTTCTCTTAGTTTTCTTGTTTTTAATTATTTGCAAAGATTATATGGGTTCCAAATCTAATAAAATCTTTTACAAAGATATTCTTCAGATTTTATACAAAGATGATCCTCTGCAATTCTTACTTGATTTAGAGCAAATCTCCTTCAAATATTTTGCAATATCTTTTGCATCATATTCAATTATTATGAGTTGATATCTGGAACAAATTTTTGAAACAAAATATCTGAAAGTAATTGGGAGATGAAAAATCTACAACTTTACTAGAAAGAAAATATTTACAAAAGTAATCTTAAGCACATAAGGAAATATTTGATAATTGCAAGGATAATATCTGAGAATTAAATCTGAGTTAATTTATTGAAGAAAAGGAGATTATAAATAGATGTTGGAGAAGACATGAAGGACACACTGCTGCATAGCATAAACTCTAGTTTTATTTTATTTTGTAATTCTTGTGCCTTCATCATTGGAGGCTAAACTCCTTTGGGTTGATTCTCTTGTGATTTCACAACGAATTCTGAGGTTTCTATTTAACAAAGTTTTGTCCTTTACATTCTCTATAATAGTTGTACTATATTTTTGATCTTTTTGAAAGCTATTTTTGGAAAAATATTTGTTTTTGAATGCTTGTTGAGAATTCAATTGTTTTTTCCTTTAATTAGAGTTCTTGGTTAATTCACTTAGTCTTGATAAATTTCTTGTACGCTTAGTAAAAAGATAAAAGATATACATCTCATTGGGTATACGTTTGGAGACGAGGTGAGATATTGAATATATTAGGATACACTTGTTTTGATAATAAGATTATGTTGAATTTAATTGACCCTTGTTTGATTGAGTTTAACCCTGTGAGGAGAATCAAAGGATAATAATCTTAAGAAAACCAAGAAAAAATTTGTTGTGAAAGAACTTGAGAGTCAACCTATTTTCTTTATTATTTTTAATCCATCTATTTTAATTTCCTGCACAACAATCTCAACCCCCCTCTTCTTTAATTTACTATTATTACTATCTTTTTTTTTTACTGCAGCTAAGTTTAAATATTGATTGTATGAATTTACTATTGGATTCATTGGTAGACGACTTGAGGTTAATTTTTCCTTATCTTTGCTATTATCTCCTTAGTGTTATAGATGGTTTAGCACTACGTTAGGCAGTCAACGCTGGAATTCTTTTAATTTTCTCATGAACGACTACGATAACAAGCTCCTGCTATATTTATTTGTCTCTGAAGACGCTGTCAGCTCGACTCTGGTTTAGGAGGAGGAACAAAAGCCAATTTACTTCACTAGATGAGCATTGCAAGATGCCAAAACCAGATATTAAGTAATCGAGAAAGCGACCTTAACATTGGTGTACAAGACAAGATGTCTCAGGCCTTATTTCCAAGGCCACCCTTACAAAGAAAGAACATATATCCCAAAATTGACTACCTAATAGGAAAAGTTTTCTTAAGACTCGAGTTAGAGGAACACATGATCTTTTGGTCAATGAATTATTTGAGTTTGACCTCCCGTTTAAACCGAGAGGATCCATCAAAGCGTAGATTTAGGCCGACTTCATATCCAAATTGCAGGGACCGCTCGTACAACAACAAAGCCAATGGACCCTATAAGTGGACAGAGCTTGAAATGTTAAAGGATGTGGAGCCGAAGTAGTATTGGAAAACCCCAATGGAATGCGAATTGAGCAATCATTGTGCTTTACCTCAAAACTTCAAATAACCAAGCCAAATATTGAGCACTCTTTGCTGGTTTATCCTTGGCCGATGGGGCTAAAGCAACTAATATGCTTGAGTGATTCCGAGCTGATAGTAGGTCAAGTCAGTGGAACTTTTCAAGTCAGAGATATGTTGTTGATGAAGTATTACCAAATGGTCTCAGCTCTCTTCGCAAATTTTGAAGCTATCAATATTGAGCACATATTAAGGACGAGTAACTTACGGGATGACATACTATCAAAGCTGGCCTTGGGAAAGGGTAAAGCAAGATACAACACCGTCATCCGACTCACATTGAGCCAACCAACAATGTCTATCATCGATTTTATGAATGTAGAATCAGCTGAAGCCAATTGGAGAACATCCATCACATGAAGTCTAAAAGCTTTAGGCAAAGACGAAAGCATACAAGACAAAACCCTTTCAAAGTAGGCTGCCCGCTATGTTCTCATCAGTGAAGACTTGTACAAATGAGGATTCTCAACCCCTCTGTTGAAATGCATCAACAAAGAACAAGTTGAATATATTATGAACGAGTTGCATAATGGTATTTGCGGAATGCACTGTGGACAAAGAATTCTCGTCGCTAGAGTCATACGCGCATGATATTATTGGCTGATCATCCGTCAAGATTATGCCGAGTATGTAAAATGATGAAAAAGCTACCAAGAAATCGGCCCCTTGATTCATCAGCAATCGACTGAGTTACAAGTCATCCATGCACCATGGCCCTTCACCAAATGGAGCATGGACATTGTCAGACCATTCCCCCAGTGCCCGGGTAGTAAAGATTCTTGATTATGGCAGTAGACTATTTCACTAAGTGGATAGAGGTTGAACCCTTGGCGTAGATCACAACCACCAATGTCTAGAGCTTTATGTGGAAGATCATATGTCTATTTGGGATCCCACACACCATCCAGTTTGTTGACCGAGAACTGAAAGCCTTCCTGACTGAGCTAGGAATTCGTCATGTAACTAGTTCGGTCGAGCACCTGTAAACCAACGGCCAAGCAGAGGCCGCCAACAAGGTAATACTAGTTCAGTTAGAGAAAAGGTTAGGAGCAGTTAAAGGAAAATGGGTCGAAGAGCTTTTAGAAGTTTTATGGGCCTACCGTTGTACCCCACAAACATCAACATAAGAGTCCCCGTATAATTTGACATACGACACAAACATGATGTTGCCAATTGAAGTGAGAGAAGCAACTTTACGCCACTAGCTACAAGATCTGAAACTTAACGAAGAATGCATGAAAATTGAGCTCGATTTGCTGGATGAACTCAGAGAAAAGGCAGGAATAAAGGAAGAAGTTTGTAAACAACGAGCAGCCAGTAGATACGACGCCAAGGTTAAGCCGAGAACCTTCCAGAAGGGAGATTTAGTGTGGCGAATGACCGAAGATGCCTACAAAGATGTCGTCGATGGCAAGTTCACCCAAAATTCTGAAGGACCCATCTAAGTACAGGAGGCCTTGAGCAATGACGCCTTCCGGTTAAAATACCTGTATGACGAGCAGATTCCGGGGACTTGGAACGCAAATCACTTGAAGTTTTATTTTAGTTAAAGCTTATATGTAATCCATATACTCTTTCCTACCTTTAGCATTTTCCCTAAGGAGGGTTTTGGCCAGGGAGGTTTTAATGAGGCTTCATTTAATGAAATCTGATTATTGGAAAAGCTAATATTGATTGAGCAATGATACCAAAGATTCTTAAAAAAACTCACAAAACCGACCGTGAAGCATGTAAATAAAATTCGACTATTCAAGGCAAGTCGCAAACACTCACGAAACCGACCGTGGAGTGTATAAATAAAACTAAATTTACAACTCAATTTGAGAACACTCACAGAACCGATCGTGATGTGTATAAATAAAGAAATTCGACTTTCAAGTCAAAAACACTCACGAAATCGACTTTGAAGTGTACAAATAAAGAAACTCAACTTTCAAGTCAAAGTCAAAAGCACTCACATAACCGACCATGAAGTGTAACACAATGTTCAAATCAAAGGTTGAGAACACCCGTGGAACTGACTGTGAGGTGTATAAATGAACAATACAATTGTCAATTGAATGTTAGGGACACTCACGAAATTGACTGTGATTTTGAAGACCCTCTTAGAACCGATTGTGAAGTGCACCATAAGAATTTCAACCTCGAATTAAATTTTGAAGACCCTCTTAGAACCGATCACGAAGAATGCAGTACAAAACAATTTTACTCCAAAAAAACCAAAGAGCATTCTTGCATAATCGATTGCAAACGAGTCAATTTAAAACAAAAATAACTGGGGCCGACCGACCGACCGATTTAATACACAATTGTTCAGGAAAAAGGTAAAGCAATAGTACAACAAAAACTGCAAACACAAGCAAAAACAAAAGCAATAATAAGGCAAGAAGATTGTTCGGAAATAAAAGTTCATTATCCATTGAAAGCGTTTGTGGCTACACAAAAGGGGTCGAACACAAAAGCGTTCATCAAAATATCTAAAAGGTTGAAAACAACTTCGACCTTCAATGCCTCGTTTTGCTCTTTTAACTTGGCAATCTCAGACTCTAAAGTTTTGTTATTGTCAGTCATAGTCATATTGGGAGACAATGCAACATTGAGGGAAAAAGAGGACTCGGTCAAAAGTTTTCAATTTTTCCACATTCATGGATCCCTTTTTTAGCAATTCATCGCCCATGATCCGACCAACGAGAAGCGTCCGTGAACAAAGCTTTAAGAAAGCATTGTTCAAGTCCTCGACCGAGAAAGAAGACTAATGTTCCCTCTCGGAATCGCTGAGGTCCACCATGATGTGATTCAAGATCATGACCCTTTTGCTTAGGAAGTCAAGGGCGGCCTAGGTCTCCCCAATAGTTATCAACGGTCGTAGATGCTTGGACAACCGATGAGAAGATGAACGACCAGAGTTGCGATGGAAGGACTTGTGCTTTTTCTCATGAATCAGAACAACATAAATAGAGGGTGGAAATTGGTAATTTAAATAAGCAACACAATTTTCGGTTGTCTAGTATGTAGAAAATAACATGTATACATTGTTATGATTTTTGAAGATTATACTATTTTTCAACTTCATTTGTTGTTTTTGTAATTAACATTATCCTTGATCTGTTACTTAGCTTTGTATATAAAGTTAAAAACACAAAGGTTTAAGGGGTAGTATGTCTTATTGATGAGTATATTTTTGTTCACAATTATAGTGTTTAACCTTGATTTTCTTAGACTATAATTGAGAATAAATTCATTGTTTTAAATAAGATTTACCCAATTAGGATTATTTGGACCTTAATTGAGATTATTGTTTAAACTTGAATTTTAAGCATATTCTCTTACTTTTTTTTGTTTCTAATTATTTGCAGAGATTCTATTTGCTTCAAATCTAATCAAATCTTTTGCAGAGATATTATTTGAATTTTATACAAATATGATCCTTTGCAATTCTTACTTGATTTAGCGAAAATCTCCTTTAAATATTTTGCAATAGATTTTATTATTATGAGCTGGTATCTAGAACAGAATTTGAAAACAAAATATCTGACAAAAATTAGGAGATGGAAAATCTACAACTTTACTGGAAAAAAGATATTTACATAATTCATCCACTAGTAGCAAAAACACATTCCACGGTAGGATATCATCGTAGTTAAGAGGAAACCGCAATTAAAAACAACGCAATGACATTTTTGAAATTAAGTGCAACCATACCACTGTGGTTGTCCACAACAACCGCAATTGTATTAATGTTGCAGGATATATCACCGCGGTTGGAGCGAGAACCGCGATAGTAAGACACACCAATATTTAAAATTGAAAACTTGCTGGGAGATACCATCGCGGTTATTTAAACAACTGCGCTGGTATCTGCAAAATAATTTTTAAATTATTTTGTAGGGAGATACAAGGGCGGTTGTTTAAACAACCGCGATAGTTTGAATGGCAAATTAAAAATTGATACAAAAGCTTTCTTCCCTCCTTTATTTCAATTTGGGCTCTTAAGCACGAAGCGACAAAAGAGAGGAAGTAGAGAAAGAAGAACCGAAACCCTAACAGTGAGTAAAAGAGCAAAGTGAGTGCGGAGATGAGGGAGGAAGAAATTGAGAAGCTCCGAGGTGTGGTGCGCGACTGCGTTAGCAAACACCTCTATTCCTCCGCCATCTTCTTTGCCGATAAAGTTGCCACCTTCACCGCTGACCCCACCGATATCTACATGCAAGCACAAGCACTCTTCCACGGCCGTCACTACCGCCGCACCTTCCACCTCCTCAATGGCTCCAAAATCGTTCTTAGCGACCTACGATTCTGCTACCTCGTTGCCAGGTGCCTTGTATTACCGCCAATCTTTCTTCCATTTCGTATGTTTTTTTTGTTGTTGATTGAATAAATAAATAAGTTTATTAAGAATAAACGATCAGTTTATTCTATACTTTTCTGGCACGACGGGGAAGGTGAAGGGCATTATGCAGTGGTATGCACATACCACCGCGGTTGTTAACAAACAATCGTGATGGTATGTTATACTTTCCATCGCGGTTATACAACTACGGTGGTATCTTCAGTACTTTTTATCGCGGTTGCATCAACCACAGTTCCAGAACCGCACTTGCATCAACCGCAGTTCCAGAACCGCGCTTGTAAGCCTTGAATAACCACGATTAAATGTGTTTTTTCTACTAGTGATCCTTGACACATAAGGAAACATATGATAATCAAATGTTTACGTGTGGGGAAGGTATTAGCAACCCCACAACGCCCGTCCTAAGACGTTACCATTAATCAAATGAATAAAAATAAGTGTGGTTTTAAAAATATCGTTTTTCCCCAAATAATAACAATAATAATAAGACTAAAGACAAAACAAACAAATATATAAAAAAATAACAAACAAGAAAACATGCTTATAAAAATCATAACAATAAATAATAATTAGACGGATAAAAATATCAAACAAAAATAAAAAATAAACATATATTTTTTTTTATTTATTTTGAAATAAGAACTATACATTTTTTTTGAATGAGGATGTATGAATGAATGCACAAAACTCTATTTTATTTTTTTAGTTTTGTTTTTTTGAAATGAGAATGACACATTTTTTTTGAATGATGATGTATAAATGGATGCACAAAACTCTATTTTTTCAGTTTTGATTTTAAGAGAATGCATAAAACTCTATTTTTTCAGTTTTGATTTTAAGAGAACGCATAAAACTTTATTTTTCACTTTTTTTTATGAGAATGCATGAACAATGCATAAAGCTCTATTTTCATTATTTTATATTTCTTTTAAAATGTATTTTCAAAACTCTTCGTATGTTATAGAATGTAGTATGGATGCCTTTGAAGATGTATGATGCATATGTGCGAATGTATGATGTATGTTATGATATGTGATGCATGTTTAGATGTGTGATGAATGTCTAAATGTATGCTATATATTTACAAGTATGATGCATGCAAAATGTATGCATGTCAATAACTTTTTTATGCTAGCAAATTAGAAGAGGATGCACACAAATACAAACTAATTAAGCAATTATTTTTGTTTTGTTTTGTCTTCTTTTTTATGCAAGAAATTTTTAGGAATTCATTTATTATTTTTTTTTAAAAATGCAAATATGTGGACGTATGAAATTTGGATCCATGAAAATTTTCTTCTTTTTTTTTTAAGAAAAAACATTTATGAATACATGAAATTATTGTTTATCTTTCTCTTTTTTTAGAAGGTTTAAAATTTTATTTTTGAAAATGTATGAATGAATGTAAGGAGATTGCTTTTTTGTTATTATTTAATATCAAAATTTAAAAGAAACACATAAGTGTCATGAGAATACATGAACATATGTATGGAATTTTATTTGATAATTCCTATAAAGATGCATACATGAATGTATGATGAAAATGCATGTAGAAAATGTATATTTTCCATTCTTGTTTGCTAAATGATGATATGAAAATGCATATAACTTTATTTTTCATTTTTTTTATTTTTTTAAAATGCACAAATGACTACATACAATTCTATTTTTTTTATTTTTTTGGTATGAGAAAGCATAGGTGAATACATCAAAACCATATTTTTTTTTTATTTTTTAAATGAGACTGCATAGACGAATGCATAAAAAACTTTATCTTTTTTTTTCATGTATGAATAGGAATCTATGAGAATACATAAAACTTTTTTTTGAATTTTTTTATTTTTTATTATTATTTTTTTTAGGCATGAAATTTTTAAGAAAATGTATTTAGGAATTCATGAAATTTCTCTTTTGCTTTTTTCTTAGAAGGTATGAAATTTAAAAAAAAAATGTATGAATAACCAAAACTTTTTTATTTGATGTCAATATTTTTTTAAAAAAGAAATGTATAAGTGCAATAAGAGCGCATGAACATATGCATGAAATTTATTTTAGAATTATTATGAAGGGACAGATGAAAATGAATATTTTTCATTTTTGTTTATTGAATGCATGATGCATACATGAAATGTATTTTTATAAAATGAATAATAATATAAAAATTAATTTTATATTTTTTTTATTTCTTTGCTTGTTTGAATAAGACTTTGAAAATGCATGAATGCATGAGGCTATGAAGATGCATGGATGAATGCATTATGTCTATTTGAAACTGCTTTTTTGTAAGAATGCATGTATGCTATTTACATGGGAGTACATGAATAGTGCATGAAACTTTAGATGAGAATGAATATATGATACGTGAAACTTTAGATGAGAATAAATTTTATGAGATATGCATGAATGTATGAAGTCGTAGGTGAATGTATGAATGAATGAATCCTGATTTATTTCCTTTATGATTTTTTTTTAGAATATATGAATTTGTAAATGATAATATATGATAAATGAGTGGATACAATCTCTTCTCATATTATTTTTAATCTTGAAAAAAAATAAATGTATAAATGAAACTATTTTAATTTTTTTTGTTATTTTTTTATCATGGGGATGCATTGATGAATAAAATTTTATTTAAATTTTTTTAATGTTATATGAATGGATGCATGATCACATTTCTTTGTTTTTTTAAAAAAAAAACGCAATATGTAATGCATATGAAAAAATAAGATCAAATTTTTTATGCATAATGTTTTTTTTTTTCAAATCCTAAAATGGTTGTAATGCATGTTAGGAAAAAAATGTTAAATTCTTTTTTATTTTTATTTCCCAAAAATAATTTTTTAGAGAAAAAAATATGTAATGCACGTGGGACAAAAATATTTAATGTTTTTTTTATATTTTCCAAAATCACTTTTTCTTAGGGGAAAACAAAAACTGCAATGCATGTGAGAAGGATGAGATTAATATTTTTATTTGTTTTTAAAAATCTTAAAACGTATGTGATGCATGTTAGAAAAAAGTTTAATGTTTTTTATTTTTGTTTCCCAAAATCATTTTTAGAAAAAAAATATAAACTATGCAATGGATGTGAGACAAAATATTTAGTATTTTTATATTTATATTTCTTAAAATGGTTTTTTAGAAAAAATAAGATATGCAATGTATGTCAGAAAAAAAAATATTTAATATTTTTTTATTTTAGAAAATACGTAATACATGCTAGAAAAAATGTTTAATGTTTTTTGTATTTCTATTACGTTTTTATTATTATTTCTCAAAATCATTTTTCCAGAAAAAGGAAATATGCAATCAAAATGAGATTAATGTTATTTATCTATGTATAATATTTTTTTGTTATTATTAAAATAAAAAATGTGAAGCATGAAATTAGGGTTTTTTTTTGGAAAATCAATTTTTGTTTTTTCTGAAACAGAAAATATTTCATATATTTAAAAAATGAGATTGGTACTTATATAAAAAAAAATCTCTCTTTTCTTTTTAAAGAAAAAGTGTTGAAAGTATACCAAGTAACTCCGAGCAAAGAAAGGTGAGTCACAATTGGACTGCTTAAGTACCAAGTCTTTCCTAGTCAGAGTTATTCTCATCCCACTCTCACAAATTTCCTTTAAGAAAATGAGACTGATTTTTTAAAAAAATATATATATTGTAAGCTAGGAAAAAATGAGATTGATATTTTTTAATTTTGAATAATTATTGGTAATGAATGACGGTGGATAATTGAGCTGCAAAAAGTCTCCCTTAGTGTCCTAATTAGGGTTTGTCCTAATGAGACTTAAGTTCTAGGCATGTAAATGTGCTCACAAAGGGTGGCTTATCCTAATTTTCTACTAAAAGGCGACTAGAGCTATGGCCCCCTTTACCACACATCCATATCAGTCAGTAATGACAATCTTTATAAACATGACAATAAAGGGAATAGACTCTAGCTGGAGTTTTCGCACACCTAGGTTAGGACGTACATCCGTCTAGTTTCGCTACACAACTCCTCTATTTCTAAGTTTCACATACCCGGATATAGGGCCCCACTCATGATATGCAAAGGTGTGTGAAGGGTGAACAATGCATACCCAACCCCCACCTACAAAATAACTAGAAAATTCCCAAATAAATGTATATAGCATGTCTTCTACCCTAGGGTTCAATATTGCAATAAGCATATAAACACACAAGTATTTACATACCTGGAATACGCTCCTGCGCTGCAAAATTAAAATATATAACATGCAATATATATAAAGAAAGGGAAACATAAACATTCAGAAAACCACACAAAATTTCACTCATTTAATTAAATTGGCCTGACTCTCAAAATGTTCCCAGTAGAGTCGCCATCTGTCGCAACCGGGATCACGACGGGACGATAAAATTTATTTTAAAAAATGTTTAAATTGAGATTAGAGTCGCCACCATAGCTTATTAAGGAAAACCATGGAAAAACTAAAAATAATAAAATAGTCTGCAAACCAAAGTAAGAGTTCGGGAGTCGGTTACGTGCGGGAAAGGTATTAGCACCCCACAACGCCCGTCCTAAGACGGTACCATTAATCAAATGAATAAAAATATGTGTGGTTTTAAAAATATCATTTTTTCCCAAATAATAATAATGATAATAAGACTAAAGACAAAACAAACAAATATATAAAAAAACAAACAAGAAAAGATGCTTATAAAAATCATAACAATAAATAATAATTAGACAGATAAAAATATCAAACAAAAATAAAACAAACAAACATATATATTTTTTTATTTATTTGGACCCAACAAGGTTTAACCTTGGCCCTACGTATCTCTATACATGATAGAAAATCAGGGTACACGTAGTTCTATTTTAAAAATTTGTTGATGACGTTTGATATTTTTTAGCTTATGAATATTTTCTTTTATTTTTGGCAATTTATTTTATATAATTTTTTAATTATTTTCTATTTTATTATTTTTT
>Ga0209700_108150_pt1 | contig 13797 bp, 8 predicted proteins | sample SiratroredBW_FD_187528 | JGI IMG/M metagenome (GOLD analysis project Ga0209700, IMG submission 187528) | Root nodule microbial communities of legume samples collected from California, USA - Siratro red BW (SPAdes) (version 2) | ecosystem: Host-associated > Plants > Roots > Nodule | place: USA... | reverse complement strand
CGATGTTATTTTTTAATCCTCGTACCATTTGTATATATCGTTTTTTTCTTATTACTGGTAAGTGTGAGCACAATGGTGCGCATATTTAAATCTTCGAAACTTTAAAAATCTAAAACCAGATTTAACTGGATTTTAATTGGATTGACCTCATCGCCAAAATTAAGAGTGATAAATATAATATGATTAGTACATAAATCTATATACACGTGACATGAGGAAGAGTAAGTACGTTATCAATGAATCTTAAAATTTTCGTTTAGTCCGACAATTCAATTATAATGTTGCTACATTTTTATTTTTTGTTTATCAACCCAAGTGGTTAGATTGGGTTGTTGTAATCATGTGTAGGCCAATGAAATAGTGAGAAATTTAAATAGATTATTGTCCTTATTAATGTCTTCATGCTAAGGAACTTATATTGGAAAGTCGTTTGTGTACTTGTTTGTACAGACGTTAAATACCTAGTTGCCACCTTAACTCTGAGTCATTGACAAACACTTTAACCTCTTATTACTAACTACACTCGGGTATTTTGAAAACGATTCAAAATTTAATCTAATTCAAACTTACTTAAAAGGAGGTTTAATTATATAAATATTTATGGAGTTTAAAAAAGATAGAGTAAACAACTAAATTTTAATTCATCGTGTCATTAACTCAATCTGTCTTACTGAACAGTAAACAAATATTATTGTATATAAACCAAGAAAAATTTAAATATTAACAAAATTGGTTTGGGATTAAAAATCTACAAAGTTCAAATAATGTAAGTAAATACTAAATTATGATCTAAAGTCAAAATATTCTTACGTGGTGGAATTTATATAAATTGTTATTTTAGTAAATATTAATTTATGTGATATCGAGCCAAAACGATGAAAAAAAGAGTAATGATAAATATATATGAAGTTGTTATAATACATATTATTACATCAAACAAATGTGATATAAATAAAAACTTAGAATCAATTATAATTTCTTTGAATCTTGGAAGGATTTGATGTTGTTCATTTACACAAGAGATGTTCACTTTGATTATATTAAAACTCGTCAAGAAATATTTGGGACTACAATATTGGAGGAAGAATAATCTTTTTTAATCAATAATAAAGAAAAGATTAATTATAAGGAATATTTTGGGTGCTCCAAGATTTTACATACCTAGTGCTATACAATCTAAGGTTAATGTAGGAAGAATAAGTAAACCATAGTTCTTCAAAATCTTTTCTATAGCTCCTTCAATAATTATTATCATTAGTTATGAAATTGAATAATTTATTTATATCTAAGAAGAACTTTATAGGATTTATAGGAAGAAAGATTAATTGAATTGAATTTTTTTAAGACTAGTAAATTCAAACATTAGCCACTCTAAACTGGATTAGTTTCAAATAAGTGGTTTTACAAAAAAAAAGTCATACCTAATGGAGAGATATTGAAGAAGGTAATAAAGCAGCAAAAAATTTTCATTACAAAACCAATTTTTTGTAAAAAAAATTGGGCCTATAAAAACCAGGATTTTATGTTAAAATAGATATACACATATATATGAGTCTGGATGAAGTACTCATAATTGTTCGTCCTATTTTTAAGACAAGTAACATTCATTATTTTTAAATGTCCCATGTTACTAACTTCTACTTGTAAGTCATTATACTTTTATTATCTAATTAAATTTGATCACGACATAAATTACTTTTATTATACTTATTTAAAGATCATATTTAATGTATTTTTTTTCAATCTGACATTATAAAAATTTAGATTAATACATATTATATAAATCAAACTCTACAATTTTACTTACTCAATAACAAGTGCATGGTAGTAATCACCATTAATTTATTAGTCAGGCTCCTCTGGCTCGCTTGTGTCAATGTTTAGGTGGAAATAAAGTTAAACCAACTTGTATAACTTTTTTATTTTTATTATTATTTTTTTAATACCCTATGTTTGGTAGGGAGTCAGAATAGTGTTTATATACTAATCTGCATCGTTTCTCGTAATTTTGTCCTTTAATCTGGTAAGTTGTTTTTTATTCAAAAAAACAGGTAACAACGTTGACGTTTACCTGGGAAAAAACAAGTCTCGTGAACTGTGATACATTATAATAAAGCATTATTTTCTTGATAAAATTACCGTGATTCATTCCCGCCAAAAGATGTTTAACATAAAAATGAGATAATAAAAGTTATTCTTATCATTTGAGTAATATTTCAATATTTGTACATATTAAAATAAAAAAATTATATATAATCTTATTTATGAGATCACTTTCATATTTTAAATAAGAAACTGATTTTTATTATACCATCACTCTTCGTTCTCCAATAATGTGTCATTTCACGTATTTTGTTTTCTAATTCAATAAAATAAGTATTATCACCTGACTAAAAAGAACAAAGGTAAATAATCTATGATTTGTATTGGGAATGGAGTTTTTTATATTCAAAGAAAAAAAAAACTTGTTAACCCTGTCACCTAATCTATGCATATTAAATAATCTCGAGATTGAATTTTGTCTTTAAAATCGTGCCTGGTTGGGCCAAAGGAAAAATAAAACAGAAGTTAACTTATTCGTTATTTTTCTTTTTGTTTTTCATCTAACTAGAACAAGTAGATAATTAAGGTTTGATTACTAAAGTTCCTGAATTTTTCTTTTTGTTCCTTGAAGTTCCTGAATTATTTTCACACGACCTGAAACTGTTTTTTTTTTTTTAATTGAAATCTTAAATAAAAATAATGAATATTTGAAATTACATTTTTATTTTTAAAATCATCACAATGCAATTTGTGACTGCTCTAAAAACTTTAATAACTCAATTAAAAAAATAATCTTAAAAGCTATTAATTAAAATGAGATTATATATGTACAGTACGGCCAGTGACAAGTATGACCGACAAGTAATCAGGCTGAGGAGTAACCAGGTCGACAAGTGTCTAGGCCTACAAGTATGGTCGACAAGTAACCAGGCTGAGGAGTAATCACGCCGACAAGTGCCTGGGCCTACAAGAGTGGCCGACAAGTGCTAGGTCGACAAGTAACCAGGCCGACAAGTACCCAGGTCAACAAGCAACCAGGCTGATGAGTAACCAGGCCGACAAGTGCCTAGGCCTACAAGAGTGGCCGACAAGTGTCAGGCCAACAAGTAACCAAGCTGACAAGTACCCAGGACGATAGGTACCAAGCCAACACCAACATCTCCATTTCCTTTGCATTGGGAACAGACACCTTACATCTGACAAAGGAACAAATCCCAATGAACGGCGCTCGCATGACCTGACAAAGAGGAGACCACAGGCCTACCTTGTGCAGAAGAGACTACACGTCTTTCCTCTGACATTGTGCAAAACAGCAACCTCATGCAAGGGAGACTGCACGTCTTCCCTCTGACACAGTACAGAGCAGTCATCATATCTCTAAGGGTCAAGAGGCTATACGTCTTCCTCATAACGCCATGCATAACAGTATAAATAGAAAATAGTGAGTATAGCTAAAGGACTTTTGGAAAAATCTACCCTAACGCATATTATGTACTTCTGATAATTAAGAACATCAGTGAGAGAGAGGGAAGCAGCTTCCGACTAGAACCTTCCCTTTATCTCGACGATCGGAGAATAGTGATTCGCAAAGAGAGATCAGAACAGTTGGCACCTTGAAGTCTTGTTCTCAGCCTCAAGGCTACGTAGGAACAAAATATATGTTACCATTTTGGAATTTGTTCATTATAAAAATGACATTTACTACAAATTTCAAAACAAGAATAACATTTTATTATTTTTTGCTTTTGTTTTAACAAGTTTATGTCACCTTTAATATTTAAAATGACTTATTTATTAAGAATTGAGTTTTAAGACTGTATGCATCTGATTATACTGTTACGTAGAATCGGCATCACTGAATGTAGTTGAACCACTAATAAAATAAGACATCAAACTTCATTAACTTCCAAATTACTTATATGAAGATTTAATTTTCTGAAGTTGATAAAAGTTCCTATATTAATATTGTTGGATACATGCAAACAAGTACCTTAAATGATGATTTTGTGAATTGATATGTTGAAATATTGAATTATGTATTTTTTTTTATTAACGAGTTCAATATGTTTCTTCCAAAAATGGTGAGAGTTATAGGTTAAGGATTAATAACATTTATATGTGTAAGCTTTATGAAATAAAGAGCAGCTTTCTTGTGTTTTTAAATTGTGGTGATGAAAAATTTATATCACTAACTTATCCTTCTTCTATAGGTTATATGTGGACAAGTGCACTCAAGTAGGAGATTATATAATTCCATGCCCCTACATGAGACCAACACATATTTTTTTTTATTTTCTTTTAAACAACGAAAAATAAAATTAATTAAAGGAAGCATTTCAAGGAACATGAGACCAACACATAGATTGATTAATTTCGTGCGTACATGAATGTGGGTATCTTTTTACACGTTGTTTTGCTAACAGGCCTTATTTTTTAAGTAGTTATATTACTTTTCTTTTGGCTGATAAAAAAATATATATTATTTTCTTTTAATTTGTAACCTATTTGTTTAAGATATTATAAGTTAGTTCAAGTATATGACATAATATTAATGATATATCTTTATATTATATGTTATTGGTGATTTAATGTTTAGAAATTATTGAATTTATGTGGCGTTATACAATCGGAGAAAGAAAACAGTTTGAAAATTTATAAATGATTTAGAGATTTGTTTAAAAAATCACAAATAATTCAAACGTACGGTAATTAAACCATAATCTAGATATATCATTTCCTCTCTTCATTATATATTATTTCTTTGATTTCTAATTTTAACTGCACACCTCAAAAATATAATCTTACAAAAGTTTATAAAATTTATATTATTTTCAATTACTTTATTTATATTTTACTATAATTAATCACACTTAAAATGATTCCATAGAACAGTATTCCTTTTATATTGGACAATGTAAATGCAAAGTCGGATTCAACATAGCCAACATCATCTTGAATTCTAAAACAAGAAACAATCATTCATAACACTTCTCAACCATTACAAACTGCTGAAAAATTGAACAATCCATATCAACCTAACATATTAAAGCATACTTTTAACAAATTACAATCTAATACACACAACAAACACGACAACAAGACCCAATTTTAATATCAGGAGCCAACTAGTATGCCTAATATTTTTTTTTTTTCATTTCTTATTCTTTGGCTCATCATCCACGGTGTTGAGAGTGTTCATTCTCTAGTTGATTGATCAATTTTTGTAACATCTTCAGATACTTTTTTGACATGTGATCAAATATCATCCTTTTTGAAACCCTAAGTTTTCCATACAGTTGTTTAGACGTTTCATATAAGTAGAGGTGCTTCTGCTCAGAATCATGGTCGTTTGAATTAGAATTTTCAGAAGAGAGTGCAGGAACAATATGCAAGATCCTGCCTGGAGGATAAAGGGGATGTGTAACCATGTTGTCTGATGTTGTGACTACACCACCATTTTCTTCAGCATGGATAACCTCATTGGTTTCTTCTTCAGCGATGTCTTTGGTTGTGACTTCTTGTTCTTCCTCAATGTTAGGGATATTCTCCTGTCTCTGCAGCTCAAGCTTCTCCAATTGATTCAGCAATTCTTCGTCAGAGGCATTGGAAGTGATAATATTCTGGAAAGCATTTATGACTCGATCCTCTTCATCTATTTCATCATCAGTGTCATGAGATCCTTCAGAGAAGTTAGATTCATCTTCATCAGTCGTAGACTCTGAGATTATTATCTCCTCAGCCACTTCATAACTTTTCTCGGATGATCGAGAAGCTTCAGCCAAGTTATCTGATTTAGAGCTTGACAAGGTGCCAACATTTTCACTTTTTTGGCCCCAGGATAGCAGTGAATGAGTTCTTTGTTTATTCCTCTTCACAAGCTTTTTAGGCATAAAAAAATGTATGATTAGCATTGGTCAAAATCAATGGATCAATTGTCACCTCTTATTATATTTGGAATGATGAAAAGAAAACAAGAAATGAAAAAAAAAAATTAACAAAGGACCAATTTTTCAAATATATGATTATCTGTGTCCGAATCAAAAAAATATATAATTATCTGTGTTTTGGCTTTCTCTTGATTGTTTACCCTCTTCCAAGTTCCAAACATACTATAATTATATGTCAAATATAATTAAAAGCTACCTTGGAGCCAAGGGTTACTGCATGATCTGAAATGGCTTTAGCACTAGATGCAAATGGTAAGTGAGATCCAATTGCAGTTATAGAGTTATATGCTGCATTGAGTATTTTTCTGTGCTTAATCTTACCCTGTAAATTATTCAATCAATATTAGGTACTGAACAAATCAAAGAAAGCCAAGTAGAGCAACGAGAACGGAACATTTTCTAACAGAAAATAAAGCATTTGCAAAACCCATCTTATGTTGGGAGAACTAGTTTTTGAGCACCTCCAAAATGAAATCATGAACAGAAGATGCTGACAAAGTAGGCACTATGTCTGAATCGTTTATAACGGAAATGATAAAGGGCTTTCCAAATTCTGCTAACTCCGATGACACAGAAGCAGCTGCAAAAATCACAATTGTGAAACAAGGAACAAACGAAGACAAATTCGGGATGAAATTTATATCTATCTTAAAGATTCAAAAAATATTATATTAGCAAAGACTAAGAGGATTAGAATAATGTTATATAAATTTTAAGAAATAGACTAATATGTTAAAATATTTATGTATGTACTCATCACTTAAGTTTATACACAGTTCATTATTCAAAACAAATTTATAATCCTTACACCCAGTTAGTTCTTATTTCCTTTATTTCTCAATCAACACATGATTTGGCACTGGCTTATTATATTAAATAATAGGAAAGTCAATGCGCCCCAACTGAATTTTAATTTGTTAAATTAATATTATATATTATAGTATTTTATTTATGATTAACCTTGCTTTCATGATGCAATGTCTTTTATAATTAACTTTGAATTTGTCAACCACTGCGAGTTCAACTACAACTACAACTTTAGCATCTCCATAACACACTGTTCTACCATCTGGTTAATGTATATAGCAAAGACCATGATGATTCAATTGCAATAAAACTTATTGATCGGATATAGTTACTCAATTGGAACAAAATAAAACTTTTAGATGTAAATTAAAGAAGTTGGATCAGTATTAGCACATGCCTGGGCCAAAGGTGACACAAGTGCATGAAGAGAGTTGCGGTCTTTCCCTAAGCATAAATGTCAGCAGTGCAGCAGTACCACCACCAAGCGAGTGTCCAACGATCTATGGAATAAAAATAATTATTAACAAAAAGGTTAATATAGGTTAATTTACATGACTATATCAAAAAAATGCATTAGTTTAATTTAAAAAAGAAATGGAAGCAACAATTTTAGTCTTAAAAGACTAGTATAAAGGAACAGGCTAACAATACCTTGACTTGAAAATCAGGGTTTTTACTAAGTTCCTTAAGTAATAAACGATGACAGTGGCTGTCGATCCAACTAGCTGCAGCAACCATACCACGGTGTCCATGTCCTGAAACTGTTTCTGTTTTTTCCTCACCATCTCTGTAAACGTAATGAGTGAAGGACACTGGAGCACCGATTGCATCTGTCAGGGTGTCTTTTATGCTTTGAGTTCCACGGATGAACACATACAAACACTTTGATTCTTTATCACGTATAACTGTGAATGCAGGCTTTAGAATCTGATACAAAGGTATTTTTCAGTTAAGCTAGGTACAACAATAATAGTAACTAGCTGTTTACTTCTAGATCTAAAGTAAACAATATGAACTTCAACACTTTTATAGCCTCTAACCAATTCCTGATTATATAAATGTAAAAACTATTAGACTACACTACATGTCAATAGAAATCTTATTTTGTTTGTGAAGGGACAAAAAATTTAAGAAACCAACGAACCCTAGCTCTTTTCTTCCGTAGGAGGACATCATCCATGGAAAATCCACCAGCAAATAGAAACGCACGAAAGCTTTTCTTGCTGAAAAGCATGGTCCGAGTCAAGCATTTTTTGAGCTCATACAACTCCTTTAATAATTCGGGGTGTTTCAGTTGAACACAATCACTTCTTTCTCCACATTCCACTGGAACTGTTTTCTTACTCTACAAAGCGTCACACACCCATTAATAATACAAGAATAAGAATTATTATTATTGTGAGGAGGAAAAAAAATGTGTAGATAAGTATTTTTTTTTTTTTTTTAAGAAGTTTGAAATGGAGCTACCTTGTCCATGATAGCAAAAATAATGGCTCTTTGCAAATCCAAGAGATGCCATTTGCCCAAGGTCTCTTTATAAGAGAACGTTATGGCATGTGCTAAAGTGAGCACTATGCCCCCTAAACTCTCTGGTGCTTCAGCTGGCGTCCCTTCGAGCTTCACGACAGCTCCCTTGATAACTCTCGACAATATCATTTCCCAATTGATAATTCAAACAAGAAGGAAGATTGGAAAAATGGAAGAAGAATGAAGAGAGTTGTGTTCAATTTGAGGGAGAGTGTGACCTTAAATAGGAACACCAGAAGCCTGGCTTTCATAATGTCTAGAATTAATACAAAAATTATACAATTTTTAGCAAACTTTAAAAAATAAATATATGTTCGGGATAAGATCGATGATGTCATAGAAAGAAATAAAATTAGTGATGTTAGAAAAATATATTTTTCAACAACTCGTGGAGAATTAAAAATTTAAAGAGGAGTAGGTACTTGGTTGCCGCTTCTGAGGAAGTCAAAGACATAATAATTGGATGGCTAAAATGGAAAATATTGATGTAGATAATTGTAGCATAGTAAAACTACTCGAGAATAAAAGGATGTGAATCACAAAGCTTGAGAGAGAGTTTTCTAATCTTTGCTGAAAGCCAATTCTAATACCTAATAAGTTCAAAAATCATGTCTGACCAAATAAATCATGCTGCGTATTGCAACAACTGAGATATACAGATGGAATGGAATGTTTGTTTTCTAGGTGAAACATCATTCAACCAAGTTTTTCCCTTTTCCAGCTAAAAGATAGAAGTAAGGATTCACTGTGCGGAGATATATGCACTAAGGTTTCACTACCAGGATATAAAAGGCAAAATTCACTTATTCAGACGGGTGTATGAATCTTATATTGTATATAAAGATAGCGAATAAATAAATATAGGACAGAAGTGAGACAAGCTTTTAGATCTAAGAATTTAGATGTTATGGTAAGTATTTTTAATTTTGAGTTAGAGTATGAGTCTTAAATAACTTTGAGATAATTAAAAAGTAGATTTTTAGTTTTGAGGTAGAGTATGATTCTTAAATAACTTTGAGATGATTGAAAAGTTTGGCTAGAGCTACAGTTTTCAAAGTACAGGTAGAACGAGTAAATAATAATAGTATCAGGTTATGAAAAGTCCAAATTATGATTATTGTGTAGTACAGGAAACTTGAATGGTATGCATATAGAAATAATTACAAGCTATATAAATCAAGCACAACACAAAATGAATATGGAAAATAATTACAAGCTATATAAATCAAGTATAACACAAAATGAATGTGGTCCGGGTATCAAGATCAAAAAGTCAGATATGAAACAGAAAGCAACATAACATATATTTGCAAGAAGGAAGAATAAACAAAAATCCTAATTATGTTTTGATCATAGAGGTGACTCTGAAAAAAACGAAAAGAGTTGTGTTGAGAATAGTAAAAAATAGAATAAAAATATATTTTATTAATCTTTATTTATGTATTGATAGGATTTTGACGGTTGTATTATGTATTTGAGTTAATTATATTGTTATAACTCGTTAATACAAAACGGTAGGTGTAAGGGTTAAAGCATCTTTTATGTGTTTGATATTTATATTAATTTTTTTAATGATAAAAAAAATAAAAATAATAATAGGTTTAGATGCGTATGAGTATGTTTGTTCTTCCAGAGGACCTGTTTGTCCTGTAGCTGTAAGTCTTCTGTCTATCAATATATTATCGTTTTGCTGATAAAAAAAGGAAAAAATAAATGCTATGGCAAAACAAACACACCCCACGTACATATATAGTAGTATAACTTTAGTCCTGGCAAAAAGGATACAACAGGACAAGAGACAACAATTGAACATTTTTAATATAGTTAGATCTCAATGGGAAAGAAAAATACAACAGGACAAGAGACAACTATGAAACATTTTTAATATAAGAAAAAAAAAAAAAAAGGAATACAACAGGACAGGAGACAACTATGGACTATACTTAGATCTTAATAGGAGAAAATCGTAATTTTTGTTTTCTTTTAGTTTTTTGTTTTTGTCATGTATTGTCCATCAATTTTTCCCTTATCTCACAAAGACGATGTTAATTAAAGTTTTCAAAATTAAATGCAACACTTAAGGAAAGTTGGTTGAACACGTCAAAACAGATTAAGAAAACTATAACTTAAATTAAATTTAAATTTTTTTATATTTAACATGTGATCTAACTATATTTAAAGTAAAAGATAATAATTTTTTTATTATTGTTATACACTACTTTTAGTTTGATCGATAACTGACTTAAACGTTTATAATGTCAAAACCGATAACTAATGGTAAATGTAAGGAATTATTGGCAGAAACAATTTATAATTTACATATTAATTTATTATATCTAAAATTAAATTAATTATAAAATCACATTTTTTTTATTTTCTTACCGTGGATTAAAATAATCTTTTGACTCGAACTCTATATTATTCTAAATTAAAAAGTTCTAACATATTTAAAATGTGAATGAGATTAAACTAACTTGTTAGAGTAAATTGACGGCTTAATACCTCTAACCAAAATCATCGCAACCTTATTCCTTTAAACAAAGTGAATACACTCCAGCACCTTCTCATAATCAAATGGGAAAGAGAAGAAGAGAAAAGTCTGCCTTGGATAACAAGAATGTTAACCAATCTTATTTTAAGATTTTTAAATTGCACAATATATAATCTTTACTAAATTCTATTCTCATTTACTTTGGTTTTATTTAAAAATGAATTTATAAGAATAATGAAATATTAATAAATTTTAAATAATAATATTATTAAAAATAAAATGGATAATACTTCTCGTAAAATAATAACATATTTAAATGATACAATTTTTCACCCGATTCACATGGGTGTGAGTTTGACTATTTAATTCTTATATCCCAAGTAAAAATTTATATTTGCCCATGTATTTAATGAATATGATTTTTTTTTATCTCATTTTCATCTTTATTAGAGAAAATATATATACCTATATATCTTACTTATACTCGTATTCATCCTATTAAAAAAATAAAAGTCACAATAAAGGAACATGATATTAATATTAAAATGATACGCATTTTTTTCTCTAGTATCAAATATCAGTAAAGAAAATAGAATTATATAAATAACAAATGAAATTATTAAATAATAAATAAATAAAGATTAAATAATTATAAAAAATAGTAAAAATATCAAATGTATGAATTAGAAATAAATTACAAAAATTAGAATAAAAAATTAATATGAATATTTTAACTTACCTAATAATTAAATTTGTTTTAATAATTCAAAATATGGATGATACTAGAATGAAAATGAGTGTTGGAACAGGTATAGAGAAAAGACAAATATATACATACTCATTTTTATATGCATAAATCATCGATTATTATTCATACACATACTCATACCTATATTTAGATATTTATTTATGCATAAATCAAATATTTAAGATTTCTTCATTAAGACCAAAATAAATTGGAACGATACACATAAAGAATTCATTTATGTAGAAGCAAGTAATAGTTAAGTTTGATATTATATTTGTGTGTTATTATAATTCAATACAACATATATAGTGTAACTTTTTATATTTAATAGGATTGTTTAAATATTAATTTAATTAAGTTTTAAGTATATTTAAAATTAGATATATTTACTTGAGTTTTATTAAAAAAAATTATTGAGTGTTAAAAATACTTTTATTTTTATTTGAATGTTTGATATTAGATTTTATTGTTAATATGATGTGATCGTTCTTGTTATCTTTAATTCATTAATTAACTTATCTACTTTTTCTCCAATCTCATTCAACTAATCACTTAACTTGTTCTTAGAAAAGAAAAAAAAATAATTAATAAATCTAAAAAAATAAAAAAAGAAAGAAAACAAATTAATCAAAGAGTTTCAATTAAAAATAAAAAAAATAATTGATCGATAAGATAGAAATAAAAATAATAGTAATGACATTCACGATAATTAAAAATAATTAAAAAAGTACAAAATATTTTAAACATAAAGAAATTTTTAAAATAAAATATCAGTTAAAAATACTTAAATATGTGAATTATTTAAATCTTAATTAAAATTAATATATTTTATAAATTCTTATGAACAACTTTATCCATCGGCAGATTTGTATGCTTCTTTTTCTTATTAAGAATTGAACCCTTTAATAACTTTTTATAGTTTATTTTTGTTAAAAAATGCTTTCTGTTGTGTTTGATTGAGAGGGAACTGAAAAGAAGAAATAAGTGAAAAAAAAGGGTAAAATAAAATAAAATAAAAATAATTTAATTTAAGAGAAAGGAAAATCAACCTTTTGAGATTAGGTGGTTTTAAAAATAAGATCATCATTTTTATCTTTATTGTTGATAATATTCTCTGTTTTATTATTAACATTATTTATTCAATTGTTATAAGTTTCGCCACTGGATAAAATCAATACTAGGTAATGTCTTTTTTTCAAAACTTAATTTATTTGCTCATTAAACTTGGCTTGGAAGGAGTAGTTATGTTAATTTATTAATGGTCAAAACTTAATGATTTTTTTACTTTATCTTGTCATAAAAGTAATATGATTTTTAATAATAATAATAATAATAATAATAATAATAATAATAATAATAAAAGGAAGAAATCATGGAGTGAATACGTCATGACATTTTTCTTGTCATACGTCAGGAAATGACGTCGTTTACTTTTAAATGTATTCAAAACTACTAATATTGGTTCAAAAATATCAGTGGAAGAGATAGACGAGAGAGAAAAAATATAATTACGTAGTGATTTTTTTATTTAAAAAACGAATTAAAGAGAAACCGCATATTTTTAATTCACACTGTATTTTAGAATTGAATTAAAAATTTAATTTTAAAAAATTGTAATTATTATCAAAAAGTTAAATAAATTATGAATAATAAAACAAAGAGAGGTTACAAATGTGATTTAGTCTAAATATCATTTTGTAAACAAGAAGTGATTCCATCAACCACCAACCGTGTTCTTTTTAATTATATAAAGACGAGAAAGTAGTTTTTTAATCCCACGTTTTTTATGTCTTTCCTTGGTATTAATAAGTGGTAACTTTCTTGTTTTGGGTTAATTTGAAAACCCTCTTGTAAATTAAGAATATATTAGCCAGTGAGGTTGGTGGTTGAAATTAATTGGGTTAATTTGGTGTATTATTATAATATGAGAAAACAAGAGACGAAACAATCTACATCACTTGATTAGTGATGCTGCATTATTTAACGTATGAGGGACAAAACAAAGAGACTAAAAAACAAGTCTCGTCAACGTTAACAATCCTGCATTATTTAATCGAGAGAAATCACAAAATTAATTCACTATTCAAAAGAAAAGTAGTTGAAGTCAACGTTACTTTTTTTGAATTTAAAATTATTAAATTTTAAAGAAATATGGTCTTTATACAATATTTAATGGTGATATGTTATTATAAGGAGATATATCGTGTTTTCAAAACCATTCAACTATTATTTAC
>Ga0209700_108148_pt1 | contig 13800 bp, 10 predicted proteins | sample SiratroredBW_FD_187528 | JGI IMG/M metagenome (GOLD analysis project Ga0209700, IMG submission 187528) | Root nodule microbial communities of legume samples collected from California, USA - Siratro red BW (SPAdes) (version 2) | ecosystem: Host-associated > Plants > Roots > Nodule | place: USA... | reverse complement strand
TTTAGGATTTTTTTTTTTTTGTAGTGTTTTTAGTAAAATAGATTATCAGTGGAGTTAATTAATTTTTCCAGAGACTTAAATTTTCCATAAATTGTTTTTATTTCTTGATATTAAAATAAAAGAAAAAATTATAAATTAATCTCTATTGTGTAAAATATATACATAGAGAGTGTTTATTTATAAATAAAAATAGTAACATACTAATATAAAATATTGACGAAGTCCATTATATTTAACACTCCCTCTCAAGCTGGTGCATATAAATCATATGAACCAAGCTTGTTACAAATATAACCAATTCTAGGTTTCCGTAAAGATTTAGTGAAAATATTAGCTATCTAATCATTTGAATTAACAAATTCAGTCTTGATGCCTCTAGATATGATTTTCTCTCAAATGAAATGTGAATCAATCTCAATATATTTATTCCTTTCATGAAACACAGGTTTGAGCTAATATTAAGAGCAACTTGATTATCACATATAAGTATCATTTGAGTGGACTCTCCAAATTATAAGTAAATGTTTAAGCCAAATAAGCTCACGGGTAGCTGAGTCATAACTTATCTTCTGCTTTAACACTAGATATTGCCACAACATGTTGTTTTTGGTTTTTCCAAGAAATCAAATTATCACAAGTAAGAACACAATATCCAAAACTAGATCTATCAGACGGAGATCCTGCCCAATCAGCATCTGAATAAGCCTTTTCTAGGAGAAACTTTAATATACATCAATATACGGATGATTGCATTCCAATGATTAACACATGAGAAATTAAGAAATTGACTCACCATACGAACTGCAAATGAAATATCAAGACGAGTAATAGTAAGATAATTCAATTTTCCAACTAATCTTCTATATTTCTCACGATCTGAAAGAGGTTACCCCTGACTAGGTAGAAGTTTGGAATTAGGATCTATGGATGTGTCAACAAATTTTACATTCATAAATCTAGTGTCCTCCAAAATATCCAATCTATACTTTCTTTGAGAGATAGTAATATCATTGTTAGATGGTGCTACCTCAATCCCCAAGAAATATCCGAGTTTGTCAAGATCTTTGGTCTGAAAGTGGTGACAAATATGTTATTTTATCTTATAGATGTCATGGTTATCACTACCTGTAAGAACAATCACATCAACATATACCACTAGATAGATAGACCCAACTCTTGAGTGACGGTAAAAAACTGAATGATCTGCCTCACTGCGAGTTATACCAAATTGTTAAACAACACTACTGAATTTTCCAAACCAAGCCCTACGAGACTGCTTAAGGCCATATAAAGATTTGCGGAGACGACATACCAATCCAGAAGACTATCCCCGAGCAAAAAAACCTAGAGGTTGCTCCATATAAATTTCTTCTTGCAATTCCCCATTAAGAAAAACATTTCTAACATCCAATTGATAAAAAAACCATCTTTGAAGAGTTGTCATAGCTATGAATAAGTGAACAGAAGCCATCTTTGCCACTGGAGAAAAAGTATCACCATAGTCTAAACCAAAAGTTTGTGTATAACCTTTAGCCATAAGACGAGCTTTGCACAATCAATAATAGCGCCAGAACCAACTTTGATAGCAAAAGCCCACCTACAACCAACAACAGATTTCCAAGAAGGTAAAGGAACGAGTTTCGAAGTTCCACTGTTCTGAAGAGCCACTTATTTCATCAAGCATTGCTTGATGCCAACCAAGATGGGCTAAGACATCACCTACAGTTTTTGGAATGGACAAAAAAGAAATAGACGAAAGACAAGTATAAAAAGGTTGAGATAGTTTATGATAACTTAATATAATAAAAATAATATGGAGAGGGATTACGAGTAGAACATATACCTTTACGAATGACAATGGGAAGATCAGGTTATGCTAGAGCTGGAGGAGCAAAAAAGTTGGCAGAAGAAGAGAGTCATCGGATGGACAATGAGAAGTCTGATGATGACTGTAAACCTGAAGAGGTGGTGAATGAGAGAAATCTTTAAGTACACTAGACGCAACCGGAGTATCAAAGACAATTGGAATAAGTAGTCGATTAGATTGAGACACAGGTGGAGAGGATAAAGACTTAAAATAAAAAAATACTCAATAAATGTGATATCAGCAAAAATGAAGTAACGATTAAGATAGGGTGAGAAACATTTATATCCTTTTTGAGATCTAGTGAATCCTAAAAAGGCACATTTGTGTGATCGAGCAGATTATTTATCAAGATTAGGACAAAAATTATGAACAAAACAACTAGACACAAAAACTTTAAGATGTAAGAGATGAAGAGGTTCATGAGGAAATAAAATAGAATGAGGACTTTTATTATTTAAAACTAAGGATGACATACGATTAATTAAATAACATGCACTAAGAACAACATCACCCCAAAACCTTTGAGGAACCCTACCATGAATTAAAAGAGTACAAGTAGTTTCAACAAGATGTTTATTATCAATGCGTAAGATTCGAATTGAAACTCCAAGTTAATTTTTATTTTCAATAAAAAAAGATTGAAATATAGAAACAAATCAGAACAAATTTTCATTAAAAATAACCAAGTACATTTTAAAAAGTCATCAATAAAAGTAACAAATATTGAAATCCTAAATTAGAATTAACATGACTTGGTCCCCAAATGTCTGAATGAACTAAAAGGGGATGAAGCATGTTGTGAAACACTCCTAGGAAAATAACTATGACCTTATTTTTCTAAATGACACGACTTACAAGACAAATTAGATAACTTGGATAGACTTGAAACAAGCTGTTGCATCTTGACAAGACTAGGATGACCCAATAGAGCATGAAGAAGAGATGGAGAGTCTATGACAGTGCCAACATGTGCAGATGTTTGTAGGTGATAAAGACCATGAGACTCACATCCTGTGCCAATCATCCATCCCAAACTCTGGTCCCGTAAGCAAACACAATCTTTGATAAAAGAAATGACACAATCAAGGGAACAGTTGAGACGAGTTATAGATAATAAGTTAAAAGGAAACCCAGGGACATAAAGAACATTATCAATAGATAACGAAGGAAGGAGATTAATAGTACCAACACCGTAGGATGAGACCTTAGCCATGGTCATGGAAGATAAATAACCAAAGGTAGATATAGAAGAGAAAAAAGTTTTATTACTAGTAATGTGATTTGTGGCACCTGAGTTTAGAACCCAAGGACCAAGGGAATTGGAGTGAGTGATGCCAGCAAAAGATGTACGTATGTGTGTTGTATGTGCAATAGAAGCTGTGGAACTTGAGTTTTGACGATCCTCATACCATTTAAGAAATTCATTGCAAATAATAGGGTGGCGTGAAGTATTAGATGGAATAGGATCCACAGTATAAGGTTGCACAGGAGAAGCAGTTTGGACAATCGTTGTAGATTTACGAGGGCGACCATGTAAAACATAACACATGTCAATTTTGTGGCTAAGTTTACCACAATGGTCACACTTGTGACGCCCTTTTCCTATCTTGGGAGGATGAGTGTAATCATCACGCTGAGATACCAAAGCAGAGGAGTCACCAACATGATTAATAGATATATTAGTGGCGTGTTTACTTGGGCACATAAATAAGGGTGGAACATGTAGAAGTAAAATTGAGCACAATAGGAGATCCTAAAATCTGGTTACGAACATGGGCATAATCATCAGGAAGTCCATGTAAGGCTAATAACATGAAAAGTTTGGACCTTTGCTCTAATTCTTGAGAAGGAGTAGAGATATGAGGTAATAACTCATTAAAATCATGAAGAAGAGCATGAATTTTACTAAAATATTTTGCCATTGTACCATCGAGACGTCTCAGAGCAATAACATTGAAGAAATTTTGGCATACACCATAAAGACGTTGAATATCATTGTTGTATAATAATTTTTCCTATTCTCAAACTTCTGAACACGTCTCATAAGAACGAAAAAATTGTTTTTAAAGACGAGTGAATGGTAGATTTGATAACAATACATAATTGAGCATCAATTTTCAGCCAACGAGAAACCTCATTTAATCAACATCAACACAACACTTGGTAAGATGATCGACATAACCTTGACTTTTAAGCCATATTTTAATATCTGAAGCCCAAGTATCATAATTTGTTTTATCTAATTTGTCAATGGAGAGATGAAAATAAACATAATTAGTATAGATGGATGAATCGGATACGATAGCGAAAGAGGTCATAGATGAAGTGAGAGAAAACACCTTAAAAGAGGAAGAAAAATCCTAAAAAATCATATGAACTCCGATCAAGAAGAGCAGCAGTGGACAACAAGGAAGAAGGGCAATGGAACAGTGTATTAGAGCAGCAGAGACAACTACAGGAAAACAACACTGAATAGTGGGTTTGCCAAAAAAAAAAGAATAACCTAACCCTAAGCTCTTGATACCATATTAAAATAAAGTAAAAAGTAATTATGAATTAATTTCTCTTGTGTAAAATATACCCAAAAAAATTATTTATTTATAGATAAAAATAATATCAAACTAATAAAAAATATGTACTAAGGCTATTATATTCAACCCTTGATAATTGATTAACAAATTTTTTTAATTAACTATTATCGTTAATATTTGATATGCACATGCTATTCTTAGCACATGATATTCCTTGCACGTGTTATTCCTGGCACATGCTATTCTGTATTATATTCTTTTTGAAATTCTCTAAGAGGGACGCATGCTGCTTTTAGAAATATTTCATTTGTCAAGTAGTACCTTGGTACTTTGTTTTTGTCGTCTTCCTATTATTTTAAATAAGAGGAGCATTGATCATGGCGGAGCATCTTCCTTGTGGGAAAGATTACACATAAAAAGAACAAAAATATACACTTATTATTTTGAGCATCAGAGCAAACTTTATTATAAAAATCTTAAAGGTTTCCAGAGTTTAATACATCATCAATTTGAATTTTAGTTATATAATAATAACTGGAAATAATAATAATTTAAACTTCAAAGAGATATAAAATATTTTTAACGAGTAAGAAAGACCCTTATTTTACATTAAAGAGCAACATATATTTAAATCTAACCACTTGTATCCTTTCTTGCATCTTTTCACGTGTTTAAAAGTTTTAGGATTTTCTATTTATCTAAAAAATTCACTTTATCACCTCACGTAGCTCTATAAATGGAGGTTACAATCTTTCCTTATTCACACAACTGAACTGAACAAATAGCCAGCAATAGAAATGGCGAGTGCAACGCTTTTTGCTCTCTTCCTTCTTTCTGCCCTAACCTTCTACCCTCCTTCAACCACCGCTCAACCTGTCACCGACATGCACGGTAACATTGCTAGAAACGGTGGCAGTTTCCATATATTGCCATACCTATTTTCAGATGGCGGTGGAATTGAGCGAATCAAAACCGGAAATGAAACCGTCCCTCTCACTGTTGTGCAGTCTCCCTTGGTGACCTCTAAAGGGCTTCCATTAACGATTTAATCTATATTCCGTTCAGCATTTATCCCTGAAGGCAGTAGAGTGTTGATTAGCTTTCTCAGTGGCAGCTCTCGTCAGTGGACCGCTGTTGAGGGTCTGCCTGAAGGAACCGTCGTTAAAGTTAAGGGCTACGAAAATACAGTCATAGGTTCCTTTTCTATTCACAGAGTCTCAGGCAATAGCTATAAGTTTTTGTTCTGTACAGCTGACAATAGCCTCTGCGGTAATGTTGGGATTGTTAGCGATGATGCAGGGAACAGGCTTTTGGTCATCACTCAGAAAGAACCATTCGTGTTTTTTCTTGAGCAACCTCCATCACCATCTGCCGCATCTGAATGAAGCACTATCCATGAAAAATCGTGCACTTTCTCCTTGTGAGAGACGTGTCTACGATACACTTTGGGTGTAATTAACTACTTTAAGACTAAATAAAATATCCAAAGCTTCATGCTTCCTTTTTCTTCTTTTGCTGTTTTCATGTTTGTAGAGCCATAGATTGTTTTAGTTTTATCCTTTCGCTCTAAAGCCACTGGTCTGGTTTACGTCTTTCTTTCCATCAATACAAAAGCAGAGTTTAAAACGAAAAAGTGTAATGATTTTTGGACAACCTTCGCATCCACTTAACCACTGAAAAAAGTTATTATTTTATTAAATTTAATATTTTATCAAAAGACTTGCAGTAAAAGTATATTTTTGATATCCTGTTATAAAGTATGATATATAAGTCTCAATAATTTTCATGGTATAAGTCAATTTGGTAAGAATAAGTTAGGTTTAAATTTATTTTTTAATTTAATATGAAAGCATATTTTATCGAGATTTAATGGACTTATCAATTCAGGACTCCCAAATATCTAGTCTCCACTTAATAGGTTTGAGATTCCATATTTATTAAAAATAAAATTAATTCATATATAAATAAAAATAATCCTCATCTTATGAGATTTTATATAGATGAGTTAAAGTTTAAACTCAATTCCTAATAATATTAATAAAAAGTGATATCAAACTATATTTATCTAACTAAAATGATATGAGTTACAATCTTTTCTTCATATACAATCATGATTAACAACTTTATGTATGTTATTATACTATCATAATAAAATTATCAAGTAGTTTTATTTAAAATAAAATTTATCAAAATTTTATTATTCGTTTAAATTTTTTAAGAATTTAAAGAAATATTATAAACAAATTAATGAAATATTAATTTCTATTTTTTAATTTAACTGTATAATTATTCATCAATTTGATAATAGAATGATTCAACATTTCGGTCTCCATGTATTAAATGGTTAACGCATTCAATCTGCCTTTTTAAATTTTATGTAGAACACAACAAATCAAGTTGATATTGAATTAATTCTTCTATTTATATTTTTTAATTTTTCTAAAAACCAATTCATATATTTTATTTAAATTTTTATTTATATCATTTTAAATAAAAACTTTCAACTATTAAGCATCTTAAGAGGTATTCTTCTTTTAAGAAATATTCTTTTAAAAAAAAAAATCTAGAATAACATTCTCTGATATACGTGTAAGATATTTTATACATAAACGACCTAGTTTCTCTTGTAATTTTGATTAAATCAACGTAAGACTATAAGTATAACTTGACCGAAGTAAGCACAATTTTTTCTACCACAAATCAAATTTTTATCTTGGAAAAGTTTTGCTATAGAATTTATCTACAAATCTAAATTGAATGTAAGTTATACATTAGATGTATAGAGATTTGAATCTGTATGTGAATTGTATTAGATTTGGATATTTACATTTTAACGATGTTTACATTTTGGCGAGATAATCAGTGGGTAGAGTTAATGAAATCCGTAGATAAATTAATTTTGCCCATCACACACATAATTTAAATACGAATGTGAAATCATAATTATTAAAAAAAAAAAGGTAGTAAGGGTTTCATTTTGGTGACATTCTCCCACCAATTTGAAAGCACACTTTCGGAAGGCATTGCTATCGTTCTTGAACTTTGGTTTTTATTTTCGCCACCATAGTAAATTCCCCTCGAATCTTGTTGCCACTGTAATATTCTAGCGTATTTTAATGGGAGGTTGAAGAGCGAATGGATTCATATATCTGAAGAGGTAATCTATATCTGTGAACCTAAAGATTTATCTTTAATGATTTTTCTTTATTAGATATGTAGAGAGATTGGAAAGCTCGGTTACATGATTTAATCTCTAGTTTTTTACGTTTCTTTTGTATTATTCTTGAGAGGATTATTCTTTTGGAAAGCTGTAAATGAACGAAATTAAATTTCAAGTTTCTGTTCCCATTTTCAATATATCTATATAAGAATCTCTATCACCCAATTCAATCCTCTGCCTCCCTAGTTTTACTGTCATTTTCTAAAGTAAAATGTCATATTTCTCTTTTTAAAAGTTTGTATATTGTCTAGTCATTGTAAACTTCATGTTTTTTCATTGTTCTCTCTTCAGCTTATATCTCTGGATATGGGTGCACTGATTGCTGGTGCATTATGCATTTGACAGGCTTCCATATGGCCACAATTTGATTGGTTTTATCAGAAAATTATATGAGCTGAAAGCATTTGTATAAATTATTTTTGTTGGGTTTCGTGTCTGGATCATTATTCTAGCTTAAGTTACTAAAGTGGGTTCCACGGGACAAGAGAATGACCAAACCGATGGAGTTTTAGTTTAATTCCCAATCCTCTTTTAGAGAAAATGAGTTTTCATTGTAATGGCATACATGTTATGCCAAAATAGATTGAGTTGAGAAGTGTTAAGTGAATTTGTCAGTGAAGCTGTGACTGCAATATTTGATTCTAAACTTAGAAGTTCTAATATACAAGCTGCAGTTTAGGTATGTGCTTTCGTAGTTTTTTCAGCACTCACTTCTTAGCTTTCTTGTGAACCGCCGACATCTCTTCGTCAAATTCTCTAGCTGACAACTTTTGCACTGTTAAATGATTGACTTTTAAAGTTTCTATCTTCTCTAGGTGGCAACTTTTACACGGTTGAATATTTTTTGAATATTCTTGATTTAACAATTTTTTGAAGACATTCCCTTTTGGTTCCAAATTTGGATGAGAGACTTTATATGAGAATTTCTTTCTTAACGAATTTCGTTTTTCTTTTTGTCTTTTTCTTCTTTCAGACGCTATAAATGACAACTTTAGGTTTTGATGTAATATTCGCGTCTATATCATATAATTAAGTCTTTCAAATTCTCTTCTTTTTTAGAAAATTTGAACGTTGAGCTACGTACTCTGTTCTTTCATTCTTGAATCTTTTGTGCAATTTTCTGACTGTTGCTTGCCTTCGTATGTCGGTTTCTTGATAAAGAAATATTTGATCTTCTTGTTTGCATATGTACCTTCATTTCATATCTCTGATTAGAAGACTTGCTTCTTCTGTAATTGTATTTCCATAACTTTAATTTCGCTTGGCCTCAACAACTTTGTAGATGCTTAAGTAAGAATTATTTTCTCTGGTGTATCGTATGTGTCTTTTCAGTGCTTTAATCCATTCTATGTACGTCTGTAATTGGCATTTAAGTACCTGAGTAAATTATATAGTTACTTTTGAAATATAATCTCTTGAATTATAAAAGATATCACATAGGCTATTTTGTATTGTTTATTTCGATGACATTTTAATTTATAGTCAAAGCCTCTATTACAAAAATACAAAAAATACTACAACTTTTAATTCTGTCAACACACAATTTTATCTCAGACAAATAAAATTTAAAATGGGTTCAAATCAAATAAAAAGTTTAAATAAAAATTAATAATAAAAAAAAGTTTTAAATAAACAATGGATTTTAATGTAGTTAATAAAATAAATAAAAAATATTTCCTTGATTTGGATTTTCAAAATAAAAAATAAAAATATAAAGTATAAAAAATAACAACAAATAAAATATGGTCACGATTAAAAACCAAATTACAGAAATAATAATAAAAAAATAAATAATAAAAAAAGTTGGAATATATTATAAAAAAATAAAATAAATCTAAAGTTGAATAAAAAAATAAGATAAAGTTTTTTTAACAAAAAGAAAAGAAACACTAAAGGAAATAAATCTAAAGTAAAAAAAGAAGAAGAAAGAAACATTTTTATGATTATTAATTACTAACGTTAATTATAAAAAATAGAAATAAAAAAGAGATAAAAACTAATGTTTAAAATAATTGAAAAAATAGAAAAAAAGTAACGACGCAGGAAAGTAAAAGAGAATGAGAAGGCAAAGAAGGAATTGATTGACGTATGAAAGAAAAACAGTTAACGTTAAAAATAAAAAATAAAAAGAAAAAAGAAAAAAAGAGAAGGATGGGGCTGATTTGTATTCTAATCAAAGAAGTTGTAATTTTTTATTTATTTGCAAGTTTTTATGATTTTAATTTCCATATTAATTTCAATATTTAAGGTTTTTTATGGTGTATTTAATTTGTTTCATAATTTAAATTTCTTATTCAGGATTGTATTCTTTCAGTTTAGTTTGTGTTGATTTTATTATTTCTGAATTTAGAATGTTATTTCTGGATATATTTTGATTTTTTGTTTTTTAGAATTATTATAATTAATGAATCAAATTTTACCATTTTAAGATAGAATTTTGTTTTCAATTTAGAAAAATCATACAAATCTATATAAATACTCACACGTGCATGTAAAGGGAAGACCTTTTTTTTTTAGAACTTTTTGGAACGTTCAAAATTTAAAAAAAAATTGCACACACAAGGAGAGAGAGAATTGAGAGAGTTGAACGAAAATACTGTCATGTTTCATTGTTGGCTTCGGTACTCAAAAGGAATGGGCTATGTTTCAAACTTCCATTTTGTCATTCACTAATAGCTTTAAGGAGAAATATGTATGTTTCTATGACTTGATGTTCTATAAATGTAGTATTAGTTTTTAATATGTTTCAGTATTCAGTTCTGGTATCCACTTTGTGTTGCAAAATATGTTTATTGTGCTATGACTTTTTTATCTCTTGGACCCTCTGTTGTTCATAGACACAGGTCCATTCTGCCTTTACTTGTATCTCCACTATTGCTTCTTGACATGGAGGATACTTCAAGGTACTGCCACCCCCTTCTTTAGTATCAATAACAAATAACATACTAATCAAAAGTAGAAGGAAAAAGGAAAAGAAAACAAGAACTTAAATTTTCTCTGTTGGAGCTGTGACTCTCATATCCGCATATAGCCATAATCGTATATACATAGCCATAGCCGTATCTGCAAGCCGTATCACATTTGCCTAATGTCGCTTCCATATGCTTTGACCGCATGCATTAGCCACATCTCTTTTAGTTAAAATGCCTTTTCTTATCCCATATCTGTTTAGTTTAATTTTAATTCTTATTAAAATAAATTTATAAAAAGAGTTCTCTAAAATAAATAAAAAATATAAAAATATAAAATTTCAAAACTAAAAAAATAAAATAAAAAATATATATAATAAAAAACAAAATACAAACACATAGAAAATACTCAAACACCAAACACTCAATTCCTATAAATAACTTTGTACATCCTGATTTTTTGTCATGAATGGACATACGTAGAAGTAAGGTCAAACCTTGTTGGGTCCAAAAATTTAAAAAGTATTTTCTTTGTCCTTGTATTTATTTTCTTTTATTTTTTTCCTTTTTTGGAAATGATGAATATTTAATAGACCACACTCGTTTTACTCATTTGATTAAAGATACCGTCTTAGGATGGGCGTTGTGGGGGATTCTAATACCTTCCCTACACGTAATCGACTCTCAAATCCAAGTCTATATTCGTAGACCATTTCCTTTTTCGGTTTTTCCATAGTTTTACATAATAAATTATGGTGACAACTCCTTTTTCTCTATTATATTTAAAAACATATAATTTTATTTTGTCGTCCCTGCCATGACCCTAGTTGCGACAAATTCATAAGAAAAATTTGTTTCATTCACAAATCTTAATGAAGACAACATACACAATATATCATCAAGATTAGTTCATCAGTTTGAATTGTCAACCAATGTGTCATAAGTTGTTACTGTTGACAAAAGTGTAGTTTGGTATTTGATGAAGCCAAGTCAAGTCAAGGGCAAGGAAGACTTGGAGATGGTATAGAGTATGTTAGTGTGTATTGTTTTGGTTATGTGCATGCATCAGAAATCAGTGGAATAAACTATAATGGTTGTTAAAGGTTTTGAAGCTCAAAACTCAAACTAATTTAATTAATGGTTTTGAGTAAAGATGAATCACTAATTTTTATAAAGGATTGTTTTTCAAAATCAGTAAGTTGAAAATCCTATTAACAAAATAAATCGATTTAAATTAGTTTTCAATTGATTGTTTTCATTAAAATGAAACTGTTTTTCAAAACTGTTTTGAACACAATTAGCATAAGTAGTAAAAGCGCATTTTTGAGTATGACAGAAAATCGAGAGAATTTTGAAGTGCAATTGTGGGCATTCTTTGAGAGCAAATTGAATTTTTGATCAAGAGAAACCAAGAAAGTGAATCTTGGAGCAAATTTATATGGACTGTGACTGTGCTCTTTTCTACTATTTTTCAGTGAGGGAAGTTTACTACAACCCGCTCTTTCTTTTTGCTTTGTATTGGTTTGGTTGCAGAAGTGTTTTGTATTAAATTTCATTGATTGTAAGGTGTTTACGTCTACATTTATATATGATTTAAATTTGAAGACTGTAGTAGGGTGTTGCACAATGGTTTGTGTAATCTTATAGGGTGCAAGATTGATTATTAAATGTATTCAGTGTATATATGACTTGTGTTTAGTGAAATTCTTTGCTTGTTGGCGAGAAAAACTAGATGTAGCTCTTGAGAAAGAGTGAACCAATATAAAATATTGTCTTCTTGTTCTATTTCTCTTGATCTTTAATCGTGTTTTAGTTTGTGCATAACTTTTGGTTTTGCACAATTAATCAATTAATTGTTTTTGAAAATCAACTAACTGATTTTACTATATTGCACTTACTATTATTTTCTAATTAAACTGATTTGTACTAAAATTCTTGATTGTGGTTGATTAGGGATAGAGTTGAGCTATTATCCTATAATGATCAAAATGAACTAGTTTAGCTAGAATAACAAAATTTGCAATACTATACCTCTTTACAACCTAATTATGAACTTTAGAGCAAGGGATACAACTCAAATTTCACATCTAGCTTTAAAGAACAATCACAGAGAGATATAGTAAATAAAGATAGAGAGAAAAAGAAAGAGTGATAGAAAATAAATAAAATGTGAAAAAATTTAAAAAAGAAATAAAAGAGCTTGTAGAAAAAGAAAGAAAATTCATAAATAGAGAAAAAAAATTATGATAGAGAAAGAATTTAGAGGAAAAGTATAATCTCTTATTGGAAAAAAAGAAAGAAAGAAAGGCTAGAAAGAGAGGAGAATGAGAAGAGAGAAAAAAAGAGAAAGAAATGCTAGAAAGAGAGGAGAAAGAAAAAGGAGAAAAAGAGGAGTAAGAGAAGAGAGAAAAAGAAGAGAAAGAAAGAGAAGAAGGAAAAGAAGCAATGTTAGAAAAATTGAAGAAGAAGAAGAGTCTTATATAACACTCATTACAAACATGGCTCAAAAAAAATCGTTAAAGGGGAATTGCAACACTTTGAATATTTTTTTTTATTTTAATCATGATTATAAATTTTCTTCCCAAAATTCTATTAAAAATCACTTTGTTTTTTGTTGCATAGAGCAAAACAATGGCAAAAAAAAAAAGTGAAGAAAAACATATTTTCAAAACAATATCCCTTAATGTTCCTCCCAAAAACTTTTGTAAAAATAATGAAGGGCATTGTTTCGTCCTCCTTTTCTTGAGACACATATTCTTAAAATAAATAAATTTATTATACTTTTTCTTATTGTTTTTTTACTATAGATGGATCTTTGATCTGGAAGCAACACAATACAAACTGTAGGAACAGCTGGCTCTAGAAGGGGGGTTGAATGGAGCCTGAACTCAATTCGCTATAAATAGAAACCACCAACCAAGGCAAAAAAATATAAGCACAGATAAAACAGTTTTATACTGGTTCACCCTAATCTCTTGGGCTACGTCCAGTTCTCCCTTGAACAAACTGTTCAAGAGGTTCCACTATTAAGCAAATAGTTACAACGAGTACACAAACCTCTCCAGGTTACAACGAGTACACAAACATCTCCAGGTTATCACGAGTACACAAACCTCTCCAGGTTATACCAGTCTCAATCTCCCCCTAAGATCAAGACCACTCAAGATTGAAATAAACACTCTCAAAAGAGAGAACAATGAAAGCTCACAAGGGTTTACTTCACAATGGTGAAGAATTACACAATGGTTTCACACAACCCAAAACTCTAGATGC
>Ga0209700_108145_pt1 | contig 13813 bp, 3 predicted proteins | sample SiratroredBW_FD_187528 | JGI IMG/M metagenome (GOLD analysis project Ga0209700, IMG submission 187528) | Root nodule microbial communities of legume samples collected from California, USA - Siratro red BW (SPAdes) (version 2) | ecosystem: Host-associated > Plants > Roots > Nodule | place: USA... | reverse complement strand
ATATATATATATATATATATATATATATATATATATATATATATATATATATATATATATATATATATATATATTTTAAATTTTAATTAATAGTTCGATAGAGACAACACTCCATCCAGCAATGCACCACCTTGAAAGTAACCAGCGTTAGGCCTATTCAAGTCATTCGCCCAATCCATGCCATCGCAAACAAGTTGCACTAGTAGAAAAATAGCCTTCGTCGTCGGTTCTGAGAGGCTTTTTTCGTCAGTTTTTGACCCGACGTTGACCCAAGAGACGTTGAATCAGACGTCGATTTAAAAACAGACATAGTGATTGGACTCACCAAGTCGGTTAAGACAGCTAAACCGACGTGGTAATTAATAATAATTATCATCTTAGAAGAAGCACCACGTCGGTTTTGTCCTAAAACGACGTGGTGCAGAAAAAACCCACGTCGGTTTTGGGAACCCAACCGACATGGGGTGCCTGTAGTTTGGATCAACATGCATATATGATAGACATATATATATGATAGACATGCAAAAGCAAAAACCTCAATATTGAAATCAAATGATAATGCAATAACCACAATCATTACCCAGTGTATTGGAAGTTGCTCCCACGTGCAATCCAAACATCGATACAAAATACAAAATACACTTCCTAACATAGAATGTCTGTATATTCTAAAATAGAATAATGTCTGCATCAAATTTATTTAAGATAAATTCAAGCAAATGTCTGCATAAAATTTATTTAAGATAAGTTTAAGCTGAATATTCCCATTCTCAGCTTTTCTCAGCTCCCAAAAGCCTCATCCAACCCTACAAAATTGAATAATAAAAATCAACAAATGGTTTTGAAAAGCTTGAATTACATGACAGTAGTATTACATTATTTCAAACTTACCTTAGTTTGGCTTAGATGCTTAGGCCAATCTGCACCTTTCTTCTCTCGCAGCAGCCCAGATTTGCTGCCATCTGAGCCTTTCAGCTTCTGTCACAGGGACACCGTCAACGTAAACCCTCCAGTCACCAAGGCCTCTGATTTGAAACCAGGCTACCTTGTTTGGTGTGGTTCTGTTCTCATTATCCTCCAGCTTCACATGTTTCTTCTGAAGGCATTCAATTTCTTAGATTATTTTATCAGTACCACACATTGCATACTTACACAAATGTTTTTGAAAGTTCTATAATTTTTAGAACCTTTCTAAAAGGTATCTTCTATTTCTTAGATTATTAAGGCAAACCTGGTATAACCTGTGGCTCTGTAAATTTTATGTCAGGGCTTGTAGCAAGTCCAGCTAAATCATGCACCATGTAATCAAACACCAGGTACAAGCTCAAGGACATTCTGGATGTAACTAAACCTTCTAGCTTTATAACATTGGGATGATTCAATCTTCGCAAAATAAGAATCTCTCAGGCCATGAATTTTACACTCTCAGGTTCCAAATTGTCAAATCAAACCTTCTTCAGTGCAACAATCTTACCCGTCACTGTGTCCTTAGCTTTGTATTCATTACTATAAGTTCCTTGACCAATCTAATACAAAGGAAATTTAAAGAAAAATAAAACAAGAATGAGAAGATCAGAACATTGCATCTTAATATGCATACTAAATTGGACTTCAAACCACATCCACATATCCCTAATATGGCAAGACTCATCAAATACATTTCCATTTTAAGTTAAATGTAACATAAGCACCTAAACGAAATTGATGGTCAAAATTTTTTGCCAATCAATACAAACCCACCTTATCAATTTTCTCAAATGTGTCAGCTTTTCGCGGAATCCACCCACTAAGGGCTTCACCACACACTGCTGTTAGCCAAGGTGGCCACCCAACTGCTACTTGCTCCCCTTGCAGATGCTTTGGTGGGTTACTTAGCCTTGGATTTGGCTTTGATCTTCTTCTGTCACCCTTTGGCCCCCGGACTCCATCGGCACCACCATTCTCTTCCTTCCCCTTCTCTTTCTCCTTCTCTTTCTCACCATTCAGAGCCTCTACCACGTTCTCCTCAGCTCTGCTTGAGGACACTTCATCAACTTTCTTGTTGGATTCAACGCTCACACTCTTCTCCTCCTTCACCTCGGAGATTATTCCCGATGACACTTCTCTGCCAATCACACACCCCATTAACTCTCCTCGAATCCAAGCTTCATTCCCTTGATATGGCTCGCTTTAGTAAGGGTTTCTGATCACTACACTAATCCAATAACAATAAAAAAAAAGGTAAAAATGAGCATGATTATATGATTATGATATAACTATGACGAGTAAAAAACATTTTACCCTAGATCAACCTGGTCATCCCACAACAATCGGTAACATCATCCGGGGTAATCAACAAACTTAAGCATCAAGTGATGAGTGAGAATAATTTGGAATAAAAAGCAAAACTTATCGAAAATGGAAGGGGAAGAATGAGCGTAGAGCTTCAAAGGAAACGCACCTCTAACGGACTTGAAATTGAAATAGAACCGTTCAAATCGAAGCTCTCGAAGTCGCAAACAAGAGGAAGTAAAAATGGAGTAGAATGAGGTGCAAATGGAGGTCAAAAAGTGAAGGAGAAGACACCGGAACAGTGCCAGGGAGAACGTACGCAGTGAAGAAGAAGAAAAGTGAAGTAAAAAGGTGCGTTTGAAATAAAATAGATGCACCACGTCAGTTCTGGACTCCCAACCGACGTGGTGCATGCCCTGAAGTTAAAAAAAATTTACTGTTAACACACCACGTCGGTTACAAAGCCCATAAGCGACGTGGTGTGTGCCCTAATTTCAGTCAATTTGCCCCAATTTTTTCATTGTGTGCACTACGTCGGTTTTTGTTAGGCAACTGACGTAGTGAGTAAAAGTCCCACATTGGTTGGGAGCTCTCAACCGACGTGGGATTTAAGCGCGTATTTAAAAATTCAAAATTTGGTTTTTTCCTTTTTTATAAATACTTTAAGGACGGTTGTTTTCTTGAACTGACATGGTTATTTTTATTTATTTACAAAAATGCCACCGCATTTTTCACCACGTCGTTTGCTGATTTAACCATCTTTATAAGGAGACGTTGAAGCCTAATTTTCTACTAGTGTTGCGTCTCTAGCTTGGCTTCTTATGCATCCGCTAAATAAGTTCTGCTTGAAGATTTTATATCGATGTGAGATTAACAATGTAAACTTTAATTTATAAGTTGATTTTCTAATTATGAATTAAGTATAAATTTATTTTTTAATATAATATTATAGTTTATTTTCGTTGAACTCATTGTATCACATATTATTAGATTATTTAAAAATATCTAATTTGATATATAAAATATTTATATTTAAAATAAAAAATATACTCAAGAACTCACCTTAATTACAAATAAAATAAAGAATAAATTTTATCTTATAAATCAATTATCAATTATATAAAAATTAATTAAACTTAAAGTTCTTTCCACATTATATTAAAATCAAAATATATTCATATTTATTGTATGAACCAACTATATATATATATATATAAATGATTCACTTAGCTGTATATTATCATAATCTATATTTATGCTTTCCTAGGAGGTAATTGTTCAAATTCATTTTTCTTATGCTGAGTACATCTTTATTTGGTAAGCTTCTATTTTAAGTAGCCGTAGATCTAGCATCTTATTTTTTAAGAACTCTCATCATGTCCAGAAACCTTCTACACCCACGTGGTCCATACATAGCACATATGCAGTTAAGTCAGAAAAAGTCTGTCATGCCCCCTCATTATCTTCACATAGTCACATATCTCCAACCCCATTATCTATCCTTTTCCATAATTCTCTAAAACTCTTTTGATTACACATTCATTTCTAGCCAGACATGGTAATTAAATTTTGGAGCTGAGAAATTTTTAGAGATAATGACACCCGAGTTTTCTTCAACCTTATTAACGGAAAGGATGTGTAAACGTAACATGGTGAATAATTAAGAAAAGAATAAAATCACAACTTTTGTCATGTCAATAGGAGAGTGCAAAAGCATAAGATCATAACAACAGCGTGCATGGAAATTTGTAAATCGTAATTACTGTTAATTAAGTGGCTATTACTGACATTGGGACTAGGAAAAAATAATTGGACTGATCTAAATTATAAAAAAATATTTCAAAATATAATTTACTTTAATTGAATTATATTTACAGATTGAAAAATCTAAATTGAAATATTTTTTATAAACGGAATTATTTTGAACGATTTAAAATTAACTATTATTTATACAATTCTACATTATAATAATTGTACTAATCATTTAAAACAAATTGAAAAAAACTCATATTATATAACTAATTATTCAAAATCAAAATAATCATCCTTATCACAAATCGGCATTAAATTAAGGAAACCGCGGCCATTTATTGAAAAACAACTAAGAATGAGCATTGTATAAAATAATTAAAAATTATATTATTTAATCAATTAGTACCATTCACAGGGAATTTGTTGTGCTAATCATCAACAAATTTATGCGTTGACTTCATTTACAATATTATCATTTGCAATTTCACTGCCTAAACTAGTGCATTCATTACATGCTTTCATTTTCATATAGATATAATATTCTACTACTATAGACATTTGTGGCAACGTGAAGTCACAACATGAAAATTCAAATAATATGAAAAGCAAATAAACCCAAACCAAAATAAAATGTAAAATATATTTTCAATCTCCTATATTTATAGCACTTAAAAGGCGTGGTCTCGTATTTAGAGACTATCTCTATAAAAAGCAAAATATTTTATTATTATACAAAAACTTCAAATACAAACTAAAATATATAGATCGTTGTTATAAATTTATTTTGTTCAAATTTGTTGAGTTTTTGAGTCTTAGTCATAAAACAAAGAGAAAGACTTTCTAAGCAAATTATATTATTTTGATATAGTGGAAAATAAGTTGAGTTGTTTGGTGGTAATGTATTGTTAGTTTTTGAAGTAAATTACTAAGAAATTGAACAATTTGAATAATGAAACATATGTGAGGTCTCGTATTAGCGAGAGATAACAATCCTTTCATTAGTATGCAGTATAAATTGGCTTCTTAAAGAGGAGCACTGGAATCGAACAAAAGGTTTTACATCCTACATGAGAGGAGTGAAGGTGGATTAATAAGAATTGCAATATTCTTCTTGTATTAATAAGAATGTCCAAAGTATATTTCCTCAAGTAAAGGTGGATTCCTTTTCTTAAATGAGTGACCAAGAAAGTATTTAAGTTTACCAAAGCCTTTATCTTAAAAGTGTTGTCCAATAATTGTTTCACCTTTGTATGTCAACTAAAGAGTCACCTACAAGGATTAGTCATCTACGTAGATAAGTAAAGTAATGAAACTAGATGGTGTTCTTTTTACAAAGAGAGAGTGGCAATACATGTCTTATGTTGTTCAATAAAACCATCTACTTTGCATTTTATCCTATACACCCTCTTACAATTGAGAGTGTTACTAGGTCGCAAATCTATTAGATACCAAGTGTTGTTGGCCTGTAGGACTTCAATTTCATTTTCATGGTTGTAATTCATTTAGGACAATGACGATAGGAAATAGCCAAAGTGTGGCACAAGTGCTTATATGATAAAAAAAATCATAAGAAAATACATCTGATATAGGAAAATCAACTTTACCTTATCTGGTTGGGGAAGAAAAAAAATATTCATTGTGAACATATATATTATCTGGTTCAAAAATTATATTAAAATTTTTGTAAGGGAAGATATGTTAATAAAAAAATAACATTTTTGCTTACAAAAATTTATCTGTTTCCTATATCAAACATAATATATTGATTCTATTCTTGTATCTAGGAAAAATGCATTTCCTAGATCTGGAATTACACTTAATTCTACTATTTTTTATGATGGAAGCAAAATATAAAGACTTATGGTGGAAGCAAAACATAAAGACCCAAAAACTTTAAAATCAAGATAAGTAGGTGACAAATTATAGGATTTCAAAAGAAAATTTTTCCTTGAGAGTAATAACCTATATTTATCAAGTACACATCATGGGATATAACAGAGGACCAATATACTTGGACACTCTAGATTGAAACAAAAGATTGTGAGTAACTTTCAAAATATGTTGATACTTTCTTTCCAACAATTGAATTTTGTTGATGAGTTTCAATGCAAGTTTTTTTATGCACAATACCAAGGTTATCATAGTAAAGATGATAGTCAAATTCCTTACCATTTTCATATTTAATTGTTGAATTATTAGACGGTCTAAAAGTCCATTTAGGTGATCTAATGATCTAATAAAATTTTGATGATAACAATAACTTCAAATGATGTTTGTATTTGATAATCTTATATGTCTATTAAAGATCTATAAGCATGATAACGTACAAATAAACTGCAAACTCAGATAAATTTTTATTTATTATTATTTTATTAATTAATTTTGTTTAAAATTAAAAGAAGAGGAAAGTTAAAAAGAAAAAAAACAAAAATAGTGAATGTTTTAAATCTGTTTTGAAATCTGCTTTCAATTTTATTTTGAGATCAAATCATTCTTTGCACCTTAGTCCATGGTTTCATCAAGTTTTTGATTTATCGTATTTTATTTACCTATATGTATTTGTAAAACCTTTTTAAAATTGAGATTGAATTTTTATGTTTCTATAGCTAAATACCTAAACAATTCAAAATGATTTTGTTGCACACAATTTTGATTTGATTAGTTTTTAAATCTGAAAAACAACTTAAAGTGTCTTTCACATAAATATCAAAATCAAATTTTATAGCACATTGTACGTTAACATTCAAATTTGTTCATAATAAAAATTATTTAATTTATTATGGAATACTCAAACATGACTAATTGTTTCAAATTAAAGATATCTTATGTTGTTTAAATTATTTCTATCTGCAGATAAAGTCAAATTTAATGTAGAATCAAGAATAGAAATTGTTCTTCTAACAACTAGTTTCGGCATTAAATGGTTAAGATTTACCTTTCAAGCATCCAACGACTAGTTTCTACAAAGTTACATATAGAGGAACAATTTCAAGTTGAAGAATACAATAAGCAAAAAAGAAAAATACATTGTATAATACATTGAAGAAATAGAGAATTTACTAAATATCTGAGTGTCTATTATCAATATGCTACTGAGAGCATCTAGAGTTTTGGCTTGTGCGAAATTGATTTGTCTGAGTCAAGGGGTGTATTTTAGGCCCAAAATGAAATTATGGGGTGCAAAATGTAATCCACTTATGACCAGAGAATTGTACCTATCAGGAAAGGCCCAATTAAGAGGCCTAATTTAACTGTTAAAAACCACCGCCCACATAAATCTATAACCATATTTGACTATTGACATTTCTGTTAGTTTGTTAAGATTTAGTACTAGATCATTAAAAATAACTAAATTACGTTTACATTCAACACGAGAATACCTCAAACAACAAGTATAAATTTGAGGTATTGGGATATGGAAAAAACATTTTCTATTTGGGCTAGCTAAGAGGTATCAAAAACTCAGTGGCTAGAACAAAAACATTGTGTAATTCTTCACCATTGTGAAGTATCCATGTGAGCTTTGATTGTTCTCTCTTTTGAGAGTATTTCTTTCAATCCTTAGTGGTCTTGATTTTAGGAAGAGATCGGGACTTATATAACCTGGAGAGGTTTGTTTACTTTGATAACCTATAGAGGTTTGCGTACTCATGATAACATATAGAGGTTTGTGTACTCGTTGTAACCTAAAAAGGTGATAGTACTTGTTCTAATCAGTAGATTAGTGAAAACTCTTAAGAAATTGCTTAAGGAGAATGGATGTAGCTTAAGTGCGAGTGAACCAGGATAAATGTTTTGTGCCTCAAAATTAAGTTTTATTTTGCTTATTTATTATCCGTTATGAATTGAGTTTATAGGCTTGAGTAAAATTCATAATTTTCTTTCAAAGCTTCCAATCATTGTCAATAAAGTGTGTGGTCAAATTCACAAAATTGATATTTTTGGATCGTTGTTTGCATGTCTCTAGTTAAATTAACCCTTTCATTATGCTTTGATAAACTATTGTTCAAGTTGTTTTCCTTCTCATAAAGTTTTTTTTATGGAAAAGTCCAATACCCTATCATTTTGATTAAGTGATAAAAACAACAAAGCATAAAACATGGTTATGTTTTGTTTGTAAAACGATAGTTTTAGTTTAAAAACAGATCATATAAGATGCATGTGTTTCATCTATTAGACGATATAACACTGTGTAGTCTCAATTTACATATGATAAAGCATGGATATCAAACGATAAGCACATATATTCAAGCTAACCATGTACTAGACAAATATATATATATATATATATATATATATATATATATATATATATATATATATATATGATTATTCTAAGATGCAGGGAATGTTTCTTACTTTTGTCTGTCAAAAAGAGTCGTTCAAACAAAAGTCACATCAATAATTTCCTAGATGAAGAGCTAAAGTTGCTTTCTTCAAAAACAACTTGACACAAGCACATTTAAACTACAATGTACACTATTACTATATTTTGGCGAAAAAGGCTTTGCTACCTAGAAAGATAAGTATTGTTATGTATCAAGGATGTTGCATAAAGAAGAAGAGTATTTAAAGTTGCATGGAGAGCATTTAATGCATCATCCACATTCAAGCTCATTAGGTGTAGAAAATACATTTAAGTAAGTTGAAGTTTCTCAACAAGCAAAAATAGTTTTTGCATCAAATTTATTCTTCAACACCTATTTAAAGTCATTCATCAACAATAAGAACAAGACAATTGAGGTTTCACTTTGCTGAAATTCTACTGAGATTTGTTGTGCAGCTAGAAGATTCATAAAAAGAACACTAAGTGTTGTTGTAGTAAACTGGGGGAGAGTGCATAAACCTTGTAATTGTTGAGAGACGTTATCCCTCCTTGGTAGGAAAAAAGTTATGATCAATTTATCACATTCTTAGACAATGTATTATGTTAGCCTAGAGTGGCCATTGGGCAAAGAATACTCTTGAACAGGGTCAGCAAGGAGTGACTATGATCCAAAAGAATACTAGGTTAAGCCAAAAGTAGCTTGTTGAAAGAATACTTGGGTTAAGCCTGAAGTGACTTGTAGAAAGAATACTTGAACGGGTCAACCAAGAGTGATTATAATCCAAAAGAATACTAGAAGAGTTAGCCTTGAATGACTATGATCCGAAAGAATACTCAAGCGATTATCCTAGAGTGGTCACAATCCCAAAAAATACTCAAGGGGTTAGCTAGTGAAGTTGTAATTGGCTCTAAAAGGGGGCATTGAATGGAGCCTAAACTCAAAATCGTGAATTATAAACAAATCGAAGGATGTATAACAAAGTATAGAGTAAATAGAAGTAGAAACATATTTATATTGGATCACCCTACAACCAAGTTTGTACATCCAATTTCCTTAAGCATACGATTTAAGAGCTTTCACTAAACGAGTTTAACACCTCTTCATGTAAACCAATCCTAATCTCCCCCTCAGATTAAGACCTCTCAAACAATGAGAAAAAAAAACTCTCAAAAGAGAGAACAATGTAAACTTAGAAGGTATACTTCACTAAGTGAAAGATTTATAATGGTTTAGCACACAACCCTGTTTTTAATTGCTCTCCATAGCATGTATGAACAATAAATCTCACTCAAAGTATTTCTCTTGTATACCTTGTTGCTTATATTTTCTGTATATTGTTATTATTTCATGTTCCTCACCTTCAAGGTCTATATATAACCTTTAGAATGATGACCACTGAAGTTGTATTAGTTGGATGCTTAGAATGGAAACTTCTACACTGATGAATATTTTGCCTCTTCAATGTGTATTCTTGATCATTAATCCATTTGAAAACTTTCGATTGTTATAATAAACTTGAACATTGAGACGTGACGCATTAATTATAATCTACATGAATCTCATTTAACAATTCATATTTTCTGCCATTAAACACTATATAAGGTAACTTCAGATCTGATGTAACTTTTGCATCTTAATCACATACTTGAACCTTTTGAATTATTTCTTAATATGTATCAATTTAAACATTGAATATTTGATACTTCTATATCGAGACTTTCCATAAACTCATACTATTAATCAGCTTTTTCATATTAGACGCTATATATGGAAACTTCTTATCTTAATGATTTTCCACATGTTGAACGTGTAGTTGTTGTCATTTATATATTTGAATTCTCTCTATATATAATTCCTTGATTTTTGAAGCTTCAATTTTCTATAATAATCATCTGTGAAAACCTTGTGTAGTGTCTTCATCGTTTATTTTCTAGATGTTTGATATGGAAACATTTGATTTTGATCTTTCCGAACATTCCAAAAGTTGTAAACATTTATGAAAACATTGCAAACATGATTGACAATAACAATCTGCATTTAAACACTTGGGTTAATTAGAATCAATCATTAATTTAATGCATGAGTATTTCTGAAACATAATCTTTCGAATTATAAAAACTTCTATTCAATAAATTTCACTATTAATAAGTTTTTCAAAATTTTATAACTCTATATAATTTTTAAAATGTTGAACGTAATCATATTAATTTTGATTATATCAATTCAAAATTTCAAAATTCATCCGAATATGCTTTGTTCTTTGTCTAGAATATAAAAACTTTCTATATCAGATTAATTAACATATTTTTTATTTAAACTTTGATTTACATGAATCAAAACAACTTTTGAAATAATTTAAAATTATCAGAAAGTAATTATATAACGAAAACACTAAGTTTAGAAATTCCTTATCACTATCGTCTATGATGAGCAAATAGACTAGTGTGTTTAGTCTCCAGGAAACGTCTGATGATATCATCTAGTGTGACCATGTGCCACATGTTCGTCTGCTATGACCTTGAACTGTTGGATTGTTTATGAATGTTGAGGTCATCTGTCAAGTGTATCCTGATGGATTGTCCAGTACATTGATCATGAAGAGATCATCTAGTGCTTTATTATAATTGTCCAGCAAATTGAAACTATAGTCTGCTTAGCATTTAACTTTTATTTATGCATATAAATGAGTTTTGTTATATCTTTTAACTAGTCTTATAGTATTTGTTGTCATCAAAACTCATAGACTCTCGTATAATGAGATTGTCTAATGGGTGTTACATCATTTAGTTGGTTATGCACCGTCTAACATGTTAACAACTAGGAGCTACTATGAGCCTAAAATAATACTCGATTGTACTTTCCAACATTAGTATGCCTAGTGCAACTCAATATGTTGATTGAAAATTGAATGTAATTATCTTATTTCTCTCTCTCCTTATCTCTTTTACTTTGCATGTTATCATCATTTATGCTACTCCAACAGGGAGAATCAATGTGAGAACTAAGTTTGAAAAATGTTTTATTTAACTAATTCTATTAGATTTTAAAGTTGCATCTAACACATTTAATTAGATGCATTATTGTTTTGAAATCTAGTGCCACATAAAAACTATTTGGCGGGTTTACATTATTAGACGACATCTACGAAAAATATTTAAAAATTATTAAAATATAAGTCAATCATGTTTTCTTGTATTTTTCCTATGTTGAACAGTTTCGAACTTTCATGCCTCAATGTACTATGTGATGGGACATCAAATCGCGACTATAAGAACCATAGAAGTTCACAAAAGTCCTCACTCTCCACATTAAAAAAAATGAAGCCTAAACTTTACAAACGTCTTAGTCAACTTCACTTAATATGGATTTTGGTCAAATTTAAAAATAGTCTATTAATGGCCAACATTGAATCCTTATGCTTTGTTACAAGTTTCTTTTTTTGCCTTTTCATTGTTTCTTTATTAGGATTTTCATCACATCTTATCAAATGATTCCATGTAGCACTTGTCCTATTCTTATACTTAATCAAATATTTATATTACTTACATTTTGTCCTCTTAGATCTTGCTTATAAAAGTGATCTCACATATATCTGATTAACCTTTCTTATGCCCTATTCATGTTATATCATACTAGTGAATAATGTAGCATTTGTTTCATAAATAATAAGCAATTTCTATGGATACATTCTATAATATCTAAAACCATAGAGTTCATTTAACAAAGACAAACAAGATAAAAAATAGAAATTAGAAATTAATCTAATTAATATGTAATTGATTTAGATATCAAACAATTCAAAAAATAAAACAATTCAAAGATTTAGGCGTATGTATTTCACTAATTGGTGTATTAACAGATTTAATGTCTTATAAGTGAATCATCCAAATTTTGAATATTGGTGAAGAGACTTATCTATTTCTTAGAAACTAACTCCTCCAAATTTGACTTTATCAAAAAAAATATTATGACAATCTTGTAAGCGTTTTCATACTCAGAATGGGTGTCTGCCATTTTGCACTTGTAGATCAATGTATCTTGTGCATTACCTTTATAAGAGAGATGGGAGAAGAATAAACTTAGGCTTTATCTCAGCTTATATCAAAAGATAAGTGTCAAACCCAATTTCGTCCGGGTAAATAAATTAAAATTAAGAAAATAAAAAATGTGTTTACAATTAATTGAATAATCAAAATAAAAAAATAAGAATAAAATGATAAATAGAAAAAATATATACACTTGATTAGTTTATGTTTTTATTAAAAATAATAAATAATAAAACAAATAAAAGAGAGGTTTGAATTTATCCAATTTTTACAAAACATAAAAAATAATAATATAGTTAACAAAAACAAAAAAAATAAAAAATAAAAAAATAATAATAAAGAAAAGAAATGAAAAATAAAATAAATAAAATAAATAAATAAATAATTAACATAAAAAACAAAAAAAGAATAATAAATAAAAGGAAAATACATAAAAATAATTTGAAACTGTTTTAAAACTGTTTCTTGATTTGCACGTTCAATTTATCTTTAAAATAATAACAGAAAAAAGGAGACTGAGTTAATCATTTGAACTACCTTATTTTAATAATAAAATAATAAAAAATAATAATAACAGAAAAAGATACGTTGTGAAAGGGCTCCTCTCCACTTTCCACAATCCGATTTTCCCGTAAGACACTTATCTGGTAACTACTATTATTCATATTAAGAGGAGAAGAGAGAGAAATATTAAGAGAAAAAATACAGATAGAAAGAAGAAAAAAGAAAAAGGAGCACCTTTTTTAGAAAAAGAGAGAAGTAGTTTTTTTTTATAGATAAAGCTTTGAAGAATCAAGTTTCAGGTATGTTTTTAGAAATTAAAATTGGCATGCATTTAAGATTTATGATTTTGTTGTTGCTTGGTTCTCGTATGATAAGTGTGCTAACATAAAAAAGAAAAAAACTTTCAATTCCTTTTTTTTATCCCACTTTAATGCCACCATGCATGTTCCACATTTAAACCGAATACAGTCACACACTTTCTCCTCCATGAAAGCCTTCTTCCATAACCTTTTACTATAACCCTTCACTACACCACTTTCCACTATCTAAAACACCTAAAAGCAATCCCTAAAATCCACCAAAATTCAATCATGTTTGCTAAAAAAAAATTACACCCAAAATCACTCCAAAACAGCCCCAAAACAACCTCTGCCATTACTGCCATTTTTTTCGCGCTACCGCCGCACTGCCCCATATTGCTGCTGCTGCCGCCATTGCTGCTTTTGGTTCATCATGGGTGAAGAAAGGTGATGGTGTCTTAGGGTTGGGGTGATGGTGGCTTAGGATTTAGGAGTTGGGCCTTCCTATTCGCACCCCCCGTATTACCATAACACCCCTTATCTTAATAAAAAAATCATTCTGGTTTTTTTGAGTGAGCCCAATATTTAAAAAAAAAAAAAAGGAATTTTTTTT
>Ga0209700_108142_pt1 | contig 13821 bp, 5 predicted proteins | sample SiratroredBW_FD_187528 | JGI IMG/M metagenome (GOLD analysis project Ga0209700, IMG submission 187528) | Root nodule microbial communities of legume samples collected from California, USA - Siratro red BW (SPAdes) (version 2) | ecosystem: Host-associated > Plants > Roots > Nodule | place: USA... | reverse complement strand
GACATTGGAAAATATGGTAAAAATATTAAATTTTTACTTTGAGAGATAAAAAAGGAGAAAAGTTTTTCTTTTCCATGAAATTTCCTAATCTGGTATGAATTGTGTGTGTGTGTATATATATATATATATATATATATATATATATATATATATATATCATTTTAAAATTCTTAAAAATTAAGTATAATTTGTTTCGTAAAATAAAATAATTTTGTTAAAATATAGAGTTAAAAATTTAACCTTTTTAAGAGTTATTAAACTAATTAAATTAGAATAACTACATTAAATGAAAATATTTGTAAGAAATATACTTTTAAATTTTTTTAATCAGTAAACACATTTTTAAATATTTCTTAAATGTTATCTCTTTCAATTCGATCCTTATTCTTAAATTAAATAACAATATTTTTTAAAAAATTTTCAATACTTAAAACACTTTATATTACAATACAGTTTGTCTATTACAAATTCAAAAATGCAATTTATTTAGGTAAAACATGTATATATTACCAATTCCAGTACAATATAATGTATATATCAAAATAATTATTTATTATAAATGGTATTTATAATATATAACTGTACATTAGAATAAAGAATTAGTAGATATGGGTCAAACCAAATGATAATAAATAACAATAACAACTCTATTTTAAATACCTGAACCCTGGGATGGGTTCTCAAATACCTCACTATATTTTTTAATATTCATTCCCATAAAGTAATAGACATCAAAAGATCACAAAACGAAAGAAAAATTATTATTATTATCATTATTAAATTAAAATAAATATAGTGTTATTATTTTTATAAATAAATAAATAAATAAATAATAACAATTTAAAAATTATATACATATATAATATATATAATTTTGTTAAAATAACATTAAAAAATTATGTAAAGAAAACTTATTTAACTATTTCGAAATAAAAAGCTATACAATTATTTGTTTTATTAAATAAATAAATTATTTTTTATTTATTAAAAGATAAAATCATTTAATTAAAAATAAAACTAAAATAAGTTACTAAATAATGTATTATCTTAAAATGATTACTTAAGAAAATTTCATAAAGCGAATAGTAGTGAAAACACGTGCCTTCTCCATATCTATTCATATTTTTATTACATTAAAATATATAGAATCTTTTATTTATGTAAATAATTGATTAAAAATAAAAAATAATATAACTTAAAAAATAGTATTAGAGAATGATGTAGTAGTTCTTTTTTAAAAGAAAAGTTATTTAATTATTTTTAAATAAAAAAGGTTATTCAATTTTCTATTTAATTAAATTAATAAATACATTATTTTTTTATTTATTATTCTAAGACTCTAAAAACTAACTTTAGAATAAAAACTTATTAGAATTTAAAATTTAGTTTCATATATAACTAAAGATAACACTTAAATATTTTATTATAGAAAAATTTATGTAAATAGAAAAAAATTAGTATTCAGTTTTTATTTTTATAAAAAAGAAATTTCATATTCCTAAAACTGTTTTGCTTTGAGATTTTATGATTTTTTTTAGATTTTTTTACGTCATCAAATTGACTATCTGATGGCAACAATTAGAGAAAAATTATCCCTTGTTTCTTTGAGTTAATTTTTAAGTTTTTATAGTTATCTAAATTTAGATTGTGATTGTATGTAGTGTTTCTATAATTAGGATTAGTCTTTGTTAATTCAGGGTTTTAATGATGTGTTCTGATAGTTTTTTTTGTTTTTGAACAGCCTAGTAGTTGATTAAGATTTTGTGGTGCATGTTAAACTATCTCTCCCTATGTTTTTGGAACTCTTTGTGAATTCAGGTAAACGAATCTAATTTTATTTTTCAATAGAACTATAGGTTAGAGGACCTGGATGTGGGGTGATGTGGTCATTAGTTTATAACTTTCTTACAATAATTGGTTGTGAAATTTTATATATGTATTTGATGATTTTGAAATGTTATGAATTGAAAACTGATTTTGAAAGTAATTGTTATATCAAATATTATTTATTGGTGTGATGTGTGATCACAACATAGTATTGTTAGCAAATGAGATATTTGTATTAAGATTGTTTAGGATGTGCATTGTTTGTGAATTTGATCAATAAGGAGGTATACTAACTCTACTGATATATTGATATCATAAAAATAAAGATAGTAAGCGTAGAAGAAGGTTCATATAACTGCATTATGGAATGAAAAAGAAACAATTGGACCAGATCACACGGATTAACATGTCATATGAAAATAAAAAAGAAACAATTGGACCACATCACATGGATTAACATGTCATATGAGTGTGATGTGATTCATTTTAGGTTGAGGGCTATATGGATTTCACAACTCAGAGTCATGTGACCCGTGTGACTTCTAAATCTTATTTAATGCACAAGTCTTCCAAAGGTAAAGTCAAATATCTTTGTATACGAGTCAGTATATGTATGGTATGAATTGCTATATAAATATTATAATATTAATGTGATATATAAGATAGACTATGACAACTTCATATGTTGTAGTTTGATTGTGATAGAAATTTAATTTATGATTATATATTTTAAAACTTTCAAGCTTATCTTTCTTGTTGTGTAGTGTTTGTTTTGTTTTTAAATTTACTATAATAATATATTATCCATGAGCAGATGATTTGACATATGGTATGATTCTTCAATGAGCTGTGGAGAAATATATTTTGATGAATATATGGATATTTATATTTAGTAATAGTATAGAATTTTTATGCGATATAATTTTTATTATATGAAAATTATGGGATATTATAAGATTGTCTAAGGTGAGAAAAAAAAGTTATGATGTATATAATGTTTATATAATGGTATAGATCTTTATTAAAATACAAAATATTATTAAATTATAAATTTTTTATACAAAATAATTAAATAATAAATATAAATATTTTTTATAATTTTATTGTAGGTAGTTTTTATTATTTTTGTAGATAATTTTTTTATTATAAAATAGTTAGTTTAGTTTAAGAAATGATGATTTCAAGAATAAAACGGTAAGAATTTATATGTAAAAAAGGGAGAATCCTTTATTAATTTCATAGATATAATCGTGTAGATAATTAGTAAAATAAAAGATATCATTAAATTATAAAATTTTTCATTAAAAAAGTCAGAATAATAAGAAATAAAAATAAACTTTATAATTTTATTGTTACTGGATTTATTTATTTTGTAAGTAGTTTTATTACAAGTAATTATTTTAATTTAAAAACGAGTACTTACATAATAAAATTATAAGAATTTATGTGCACTATTTATTAATATTATAGATTATAGATATACTCATACAGTTTTGATCAATAACAATTAATATATTATTTTATTTTTTTATAGCTTAAAAACATATAATTAAATATCATATAAACGTGATAAGTATAGTACTCTTAAGCCATAGATGTCTCAATTGTCTGATTGGCCCCATTTCTTGGTATGCGAGGTTGACAATTCAATTGTGTGTTTTTTCTCTTTTCAGTTTTGGGGCAAATAGGAAGAGGTTAAGCCTCAAGTTGTTGCAAGTTATTTAGCTATTTTTTTACCTGTACTTTCTTTATTTAGTTAAACATTAGAAATATAAATTGCAATATTTAATATTAAAAATTAAATTATTTTATACATATAGAGTTGAATTGGAAATTACTTAAAATATACAAAAGTATATTATGTTTAAAATATTTTATTACGAAAAAACTATCACAGCCTCATTAGTTATAAACTTAACCTAGATTTTCATTAAGAACCGAAGGTTTTCCAAGATTCATAAATAAACAAGACAGCATGTGTAAAGAATGGAAAAGACTCTTTTTAAATATGTTTCTACAAATTTTTCTATAAAGGTTTTTTTTATTAAGAAACTTTATTTTTTCATAAAAATTCTTCAAATTTTTCTTTTTAGTCTATGCATAAAATAATTTTAATTTATAAAGATGTTTTACTTTATTTTATTATCATTGTTGTCTTAAAAGTTGTTAGAGACAAATTGATTCAAATTAACCTTAAATTAGGTGGGTGGATATATTATTTATAGGCGTTGATTATAAGTGCAGTACTACTTAAAGAATTAAAATGGTTTGTAGAATATATAAAAACACACGTAAAAAGAGAGAGTCTATTATACTAATTTTAATAAACAAACTCTGTTTAATTTTTTTAATCGTATTCTTAACATATATGTATTTGTCTCCATCCAACCCATTTCATGTTTTGACCTTTTTAATAATTTGATGCCTGCATGGTCAGTCTTTATTGTTTTTCGTGTATGTGAGTGGGCCAGCTTGAGGTTGTTAAGAGTCCAAGATCTACATTCAATCACACAAAATAAATAATTGTTTTTGTACAATTTCTTATTTTAGATATTAAAATAAGAAAGTCTTGAAAATCAATTATTAAATTTGAAAAGAAAAAATATTTTGTTTAAAATTTGTAGGTGTATCCTGAAATTGGTAACAGTAATTGGAAAATGTAAATTGAAAGGGTGTAGTCTCTTGGCAAAAGAAAGAGACAAAGTGATAGTTGGAGTGGAAATTAATAAAATGAATGATTGGGTTGTTAAATGGAGTATCGGAGAAAAGGTGTATGAACTTTGAGACAGAGCTCGGGTCAAAAGCGCTTTCTAGTATAGTTCTTGGAAGGTAAGTGTTGTGGTGTTTGGAAAAAATGAATAAATAATAAGGAAAGTGAGTTTGGTTAGCTGATCAAGTTTGAACAAACAAACAGAGCTCAGAAGACAGAGGTAACTGAATCCACCAAGGTGGTCAAATGAAAAGCCTTCACTGTCAGATCTCCTTCACATAATCACAAACACAAGAGCTGCAATGTCCCTTCCCTTTTATTTCTCCCTCTTTTTTATTTTTTCTTTTTCGTTTATTCCGCCGCTTCCTTCTCTGGCGGCCAACGACACCGTTCCGTGTCCCCTCAACATCACCGTGCTCCGCGTGGTGGGCGGCGGCGTCCGCCCCTCCTTCGACTCCGGCACGCAGTGCCATTACATCCTGCAGGCCCTCCACCTCCTCCAGGCCGACTACCTCCGCCGTACCAACCTCTTCGTGCCGCCGCTCAACGCCTCCGAGTCCTGCTGGGACTCCTTCCAGTCCTTCATCAACGAATTCGACCCCAGCATCGATATCCGCTCCTCCTGCGGCCTCAAAACCGAGTGGATCTCCCAAGGCTGCATGAACATCACCACCAAGCAGAAGTTCGAAGCCACCGTCCCCACCGCCGCAATCCAGGCTGTCCACGGCAACTGCAACCAGTCCCTCGAGAACAACGCCCCCTGCGCCCTCTGCACCACCAAACTCTCCAACCTTCTCTCCTACTTGACCGGCCCAACCGTCGGGAACGTCTCCGATTGCCGAGCCTATACCTCCATCTACGCCGCCTCTCTCTCCGACCAGTACGGTGCCACTGACCCCGGAACCACCAAGTGCCTCTTCGGCCTCGATTTTAACTCCTCCGGTTCCAGCAGTAAGCGCCGAACCATTGTCATCGTCGTTTCCGTTTTCTGTTTTCTGGCTTTGCTCGTTTTTGCTGGGGTTTGGACTTACTTTAGATTCAAGAAGAGGAACGAGTTCGCTGGAAAGAAGGGTGTTGGAACATCTGAACTTGGTTTGGGTTCTGGTTTGGATTCCATGAACCAGAGTACCACTTTGATTAGGTTCACTTTTGATGAGATTAAGAAGGCTACTAGGAACTTCTCCAGGGATAACATGATCGGGAGCGGGGGTTATGGGAATGTTTATAAAGGGATATTGCTGGATGGTAGTCCAGTTGCTTTCAAAAGGTTCAAGAATTGTTCTGTTGCCGGGGATGCTAGCTTCACTCACGAAGTTGAGGTTATTGCCAGTGTTCGCCATGTGAATCTTGTTACCTTAAGAGGTTATTGTACTGCCACCACCAACTTAGAGGGGCACCAGAGGATTATTGTCACTGATTTGATGGAAAATGGGAGTCTTTATGATCATTTATTTGGTTCTTCTAAGAAAAATCTCACTTGGCCTATTCGTCAGAAGATTGCTCTTGGCACTGCTAGAGGGTTGGCTTATTTGCATTATGGGGCTCAACCTTCCATCATTCATAGGGATATTAAAGCTAGTAACATACTTCTGGACCATAAGTTTGAAGCGAAGGTGGCGGATTTCGGGTTGGCGAAGTTCAACCCTGAGGGAATGACGCATATGAGCACTAGAGTGGCTGGGACTATGGGGTATGTTGCTCCTGAGTATGCCTTGTATGGACAGTTGACAGAGAGAAGTGATGTGTTCAGTTATGGTGTTGTGCTTCTTGAGCTTTTGAGTGGGAAAAAGGCTCTTCAAACGAACGATGAGGGGCAACCCACCGCACTCTCTGACTTTGCTTGGTCGTTGGTTAGAAACGGTAGTGCTTTGGATGTTGTTGAAGATGGCATTCCAGAGCCTGGTCCACCAGAAGTTCTGGAGAAGTATGTGCTGATTGCTGTCTTGTGTTCTCATCCACAGCTATATGCTAGGCCAACAATGGACCAGGTTGTTAAAATGCTGGAGACAGATGAATCGGTTCCCTCGTTAATGGAAAGGCCAATTCCTTTCATTGCTGGGAGGATTGACATTGAGAAATCTGCGCTGAGTAACTCGGGTCAGCTATGCAGTCCAACTGGTTATCAAGCATATACATTACAAAGTCGCCGAAAATCTGTTTCTAAACAAGAGGAAGAAGAAGAAGAAGGAAGTTCAGTGGCTGATACTGTTACTACAGAAGGAAACTGATGAAATTGGTTTGTTTTCCTCTAGCTAGTGTAACCGTGTAGACATGATTTTTTTATACATTGAGATTTTAGATTGTATCTTCTTTTTGAACTTGTCTGTTGTAAAGGGAAAAAGGTGTACAAAATTTGATTTTTTTTTCATTGTATGAAGGAATATGGACAATGCTCTTCCTCTTCTTCCTCTTGAACAGACCTGATAGATTGAAATTGAAAACATCTACAAGATTAACTCAACCTTTTTGATTTTCGCCTTCTGGGTTTTTGTTGTTGTTGGTATTAGTGGTTTTAATAGGCCAATGTTTCATTTCAGCAACTTCCAATGTCAAAGGGAAGCAGAATCTTAAGCTTGATAAAATTAGTGAAATACTAGTATAAGCTAACAGAATTGGATATTTGGTTGAAAAGCTATAAGTTATGTGAGATGTGAAAAAGGAAAATTATATGGATGTTTAACTGGATTATTCTGTTTTGATAAGTAGCCCAACTGGTTTTTGTTTGATTGGACAAGTGGAGCCTGAACTCCAACGACATACCATAGCTGGCAATCAGACAAATATACTGATTGCGTTGTTAAATATTAGGGTTATAAGGTGGTGGGAGTTTAAATTAATGCAATCCTTTTTAGACAGCATAAGTGGAGTTTATACCACACTTAAAAAGCTTCTTAATAAATGGAGCTTTAATTAGTATGATCTGCTATAATTGCCTATTACAACAAATTAGTTAGGTGAGGTTCCATACAAATAAAAAAAGATGCAATTATTAATCTAATACAGCTACTGTTTTACCATAAAATTATAGTTTTAGTTTATTTAAGAGAGTTATTACTATATTCAGTTGAATTTGACCTAATACAAATCAAATTAAAAATAAATTTACTTTTTTACCTGGTTTCTTTAAAAGTAATCTCAGTAGACGCAAACTTTTCCCTCACACAGTAATCTAGAATCCGTTGCATTTGCATTCTCCCAAACGATTGTAAAAGGAGATTTGTGGTTCAAATTCTAACGTCAACATTATATTCATATATATTAAAAATGACGATAAACACATAGTATCTGTACATCTTCTCTTGTAAAATTATGCGTTTTCATGTCAAGTAACATCACAGTATTAACACAATACATAATATACCATAATTAACTAAATTTTCTCAAATATTCTACAGACCACAACGAGTTGGAATAAGCACGGATAATATATATATATATATATATATATATATATATATATATATATTACACATTTTGTTTAAAAGAATGGTCCTATTATCCTGCAGGCATTCACTTAAAAAATATTAATAAATTACAGTATTAGTAATCTAACCTCAATTTTTTTATACAATGATTCCTCGCATCATCTTTGGGAAGATATGGATAAAGATTTCTAAAAAAAATTAATTATGTGATTTTGTTTTTATGGTAAAATCAAATTATTATTAATTTTTTTTATTTATTTTTATGACATTATCAGATTGTAATAATTTTATTTAACTATATCTATAATGGGTACAGTAGTCATATATATTTAATTCTCTATTTTAAATAAAATATACAAAAGAACAGAAAGAAAATATTTTCATTCTCGTATCTTTTGTTTATTTTTATTCATCTCTTTATTTTTTATAATATCATTCTCTATTCAAATAAATTCTTGAAGATAAGAATTTAAACTCAAAGTGTTTGAAGTTCAGGTTAAAGAAAAGAAAACAAACCCACTATGGGTTTCACACTGATATAGCTTCTTTTGCAAAATGGGCTTGTGTAAGGAGTATATGCATCTTCCAAACCAATTTCCACAAACCATTTTCTCTTTCAGTTATTCATCATGTGAATTGGAATCTCTAGCTTCGCGGCAGGGCAGAAGGACGCCAAAATTCAGGTTCCAGTTCCTCATAATAACATAACCATACCTTTATTTTCAATCACTTTTATACAGTTGAATGTCTTTTTTTTTATGGTAAGCCAACTAATTAATGAAAAATATTGGTTAATTATTTTTGTTGTTATATGTTGATATTACAGATGTTGCTGGCCTAATTTAAATGTATTTATCATTATTTTTTATTGGTAATCATGAAACATAAATTTTATTAAATTATGAGATTACAAACTTAGGTAAATAATTATAAATAATTTAATCTTCAAATTAAGACTATTAGAATTTATTAAAATAATAATCATTATAATGATGACCCGAATAATAAATTTTCGACATATAATATTTTTTAATAAAAAATTCATTTAAATATTACTATGACATGTTAAAATCCACCCATCTAGGTACATTAAAAGTAGTTTTTAAAGATAATTTTAATTGATATTATTTATAATTTTAAAACAATATTTTATACAGTATTAAATATATTAAATAGTATGGTGATAATTCGAGTAAGACCACAATATTTTACGATAACATGATTTTTAAGCATATCCAAAACATATAGTGCCGTACTATATATAAAAAAAATGTACTATATAAAAAAACGTCACCACCAACACTGTTTTTTTAAGTGACTCCGAGTTAGTGCCATGGCATGGATTGATGAGATGTGCCAAGCTAGTCCATGAGTTAGAAAGAAATATTTATATTATTATATCTATTCTGCTTTCATATTGGGAACGTTTAAAAATATTAATAAAATAACACGTGTAGTACATTTTAGTCGCACTAAAATATATGAAATCAAATTAAATAAATAAATATTACTTTGAATTTGACTTTTGAAATTAAAATTGAACTGAATTTATTATTTTCCTGATCTTATGACAATGGTTATGATAAAAGTGTTTTGTATCAAGAATGGTATAAAAGTTATTGTAATTTTATTTTTCGTTTGAAAATTTTGTATGACTATAGTTTAAAACTAATAGCATCATTCATTTGCAGTATCTTTGGAGAAAAAAAATTAGTGTTTACGCAGAAAAAAAGGGAAGCATTTGACTTTATCTATTAAAATATTAATTAATTTTACTACAATCTCTTTATCTATTTCTTTTAATTTTGTACTCTAATTTCTTTAATTTAAATAACGTCACTTCCCGAGCCACTCTTCTCTAGTACTGGGTTGGACCTGGGTTTGGGTTGGATACTATGATTCAATACAAAATAAGGACTGCTTCGCACCTCCGTATCATCTTCTTGCACCTCTATAGTCTAGGCAAATTTACCGTTTAACCTTTTTTAAAAAATTTCATACCTTATAATATTTTCTACCACCCTTTATATCTTTTCTTCCTCCACTTTGTCTGCACCCCATTCGAACTCCACTGCACCCCATTCAAACTCCACCGACGGCGGCTACACCTCCACCTCCACTGTCAGTGCTCGTATTCCACTTTGCCACTGTAGATCTACATTGAGTGCATCTTGGTTGCTGGTTGCTAGTGTTGGTTCTCCATTCACGGTTTTCACGAACCGCAACCCACAAACCTCCACTTGCATCATTTTGGCACCCATTCAAGCAATTAAAAGGAAGATAAGCATCATTGTAAGTTTAATTTTAGATTGTAGAGGTAATTGTGGTGGATTGGTGGCGAAGGACGGCGGTGGTGAACCTTTTTTTTACTGTTAAACTGTTCTACGATTTGTAGAAAATGTAAGTAATTCAAAACTTCTCTTCTGCGGTTTGTACAAACCGTAGAATAGTAGAAATTTTTTTTCTGTTCTGCGGTTTGTACAAGTCACAGAAGAGAAAAATTTTCTACTGTTATTCGATTTGTACAAACCGCAGAAGAGAACAAATTTTCTACTTGTTCTATGGTTTGTACAAACCGAATAAGAGAAAAAAAAATTCTACTATTATATGGTTTGTACAAACCGCAAAAGAGAAAAAAAAATTTTACTATTCCACGGTTTGTACAAACCGCAGAAGAGAAAAAAATTTGATATGCGGTTTCTACAAGCTATAGACTTCTGTCATACACCTATGCACCTATGGGTTGTACAAACCGTAAGCTCTTATAAATGTTAATTTAACTACGGTTTCTACAATCCGTTAGTGTCTAATATCCTGATTTTAAACCTACGACTTATAGAAACTGTAAATATAAAATTCTTGAGTTTCTACAATGCGTGAAAAACCGAAAACTGGATACCAAATACCTCGACGACGACGACTCTCGTTTTTCAGCCACTCACTTCGACCGACGGTCGCCCAAAGCGCCTTCAATCTGCCACTACAACACCGTTGGAACCTCTCACCACTGCCACACTTTTCACCTTCGTTCAGAACTGCGCTGCTCTTTCGTTCAAAATCTTAGTTTATAGTAACAGGGATAATTTTGTAATTTAGTCATGTCTATTGCTGGAATTTTAAAGTTATGGAAGTGCAGGAAGATGATATGTAGGTGCAGGAAGAAGGGCTTCCCTTTCATTGATTTTAATTTTAGTCTTTCATTTTATTAAGAATTATTATTAAGTGACCACGTGATGCTCATGGATCTACTAGTTTAACATTCAATCCACTCCAATGATAAAATTTTGTTGGTTTTTAACAATTTAAAAGCCAACAAAAATGTTACTTCACTGAATTCATATTAAGTAATTTTCTGCCAGTTTCAAATTGTCAGAAATTATTAATTGACAAATAACATTTGCAAGAAGCTTTAAATAACGATGGATATTTGATTTTATGGTCGTATTTCACCTGCTTTCCCTTTTCTGTAATTTAATCATGGAAGAACTACTTGATGAGAAAGAAAATCGTAAAGAGGTCTCACTTTAAAAGATTTAGAGAAAATGATGAACCGAAAAAGAAAAAAGTGGATATGAAAAAAACAAACTTTACTTAGCTAAAGTATGCTTATTAATATAAGTTTAATCCAGAGGTTTGAATTTGCTTATAAGTTAAAAGACAAATAAGAATGTTTAAGAAAATCTTGTAAGCGAAAATTTGTTAAATTCTTTTTACGCTGTTTTACATTTAAATTATAATTTTGATTTTAAAAATTTCATACTAAAATAATCTTCCCTTCTTATTCAACTTTATTAAACTAAAATTTATATTTTCAAATAAATTTCATTTTCTTTTGATTCTAAGATAACTAAATTTCATTTAACTAAATTATATGTAAAACTGCTTAGGATAAACTATTTAAGATGTTTTCATATGTCTTTATTTATGCATGATCGATAATAGCTTTGTATGACATGTATTTCATTCATGTGTAGAGTTATCTCTGAATTTTTTTCCTCGAGTTTATGTCGTGGTTTTCGAAACTCTTTTTTAGAAATGCATATCAAGTTAGACAAATTAATTTCATTCATACTACTTTTAAAATTCCTTTTCTTTTTCTTTGAAGAAGGTTCGTTATCATAATTCAAATGTTCTTAAACCTTCAACAGTTAAAAATAATTCTAAGTGACAACAACAGTATCACATTGGTATAACAATGATCCTTTGTGGGTAATAACTAAGTTCAACCATTCAAAAACAAAAGATAAATAAAAATTAAACCACGCCCTGCTAAACTATAAATCAATTCTACTCCTAATGTAAATTAATTATAATAAAAGGAACCTTCATTCATTTTGATAAGTTATAACAAAAATATAATTAAAAAAAGTTGTTTTTATTTTTATTTTTATAAGGCTCAAAGTGCTTTACCGAAAGGTGTACAGGAAAAATCATAAGACAAAATTATTACTTTTTTTTTGAAACCATAAATTTATAAGAGACAACACCTCTTCAAATGATACATTACTCATAAGATTGTGGTTACACTAACAACCACACCACAAGAAGGTCGACCTTTGACTAAAGACAAAAAATAACCCAATCATATTTTTAAGTTTCCTTTCAATGGGTATGTATTGCATTTCAACTATATTTATATTTTTAATTCCGTTTATTTTCTCTTCTATATATTTAACTTAAAAAAAAATTCTATTAATCTTATATAAAAATTACGATCTCTCTACATTTTATTATTAAATATCATTTAATATAATTTTAAATTAATTTTTCAATATTATTACTTCCATGTATTATGCTTCAATAAACATATATAAAACTTTCTACGTTAAATAATTCTTTTATACCAATTAAATGTTTATTGATTATACATTTGATTTATTTTTCAAATATAATTTTTCCATATTTAAAATAATTTTTCAACCATAGTGTTCATTTTACTACTATAACAATAAATTTCAAGTTTTATTAAAAAAACTATTTAGTTTTATTTAATAAATAGATAAAATTTAATTAATAATATTTGAAACTACTACTTAAATTTTTTGAGGATTTTGTACTTTCTAATGCATTTTTAAAAATTTTAAATATTTATTTCAATTTTCATGAAGAAAAATTATAATGTAATATGATTTTTTCCTTTTTTTTATCTTTTGCTAAATTTTTATATCAATTATTATTAATACTAAAAATTTATTTTAAAATTAAATTAAATAACACCATTTAATATTCATTTACATAAAATTGATTTATTTTATTATTTAAAATATTTTAATTTAATTTGTTATTTAAAATCCAAAAAAATAAAAATAGAAATATTTTAATATTTATTAATTATTTATTTATGCTCTTCTATTTTTTTTTGTTTTTCATTTTGCAAAAAATTATAAAAAAACAAGTCAGAATTGGTTTCTGTAAACTGGATCTAATTCTGACCATGATTAATAAATGTGTCTATTAAGGTAAATAAATAAAGTGGGTATGTTTATTTAGGAATTTTTTTAAAAGGTATCTTTGAGAAAAAAAATCGTTCATCCATTGAATACGATTCAAACGTAATTTCTATTAACAATTTAATACAATTGAGTCACACTTATGTTTTTTATCAATAGTATAATTAATTAATAATATTTACTAATGGCTAATTAATAATATTTATTAATGAGTAATTAATATTATTTCTTATTTCTTATTAATATTTAATAATAATAAACTATAATCCATATTAGCCGTATTTACATTGTTGTAAAATACCATAAGTACCCTTTGGGGGAAGGAATTTCCACCATTTTATATACAGATATGTTTTGAATTTGAGAGAGTAAAAGTAACAATTTTTTTAAGATAAAAAAAAAAAATATA
>Ga0209700_108141_pt1 | contig 13822 bp, 5 predicted proteins | sample SiratroredBW_FD_187528 | JGI IMG/M metagenome (GOLD analysis project Ga0209700, IMG submission 187528) | Root nodule microbial communities of legume samples collected from California, USA - Siratro red BW (SPAdes) (version 2) | ecosystem: Host-associated > Plants > Roots > Nodule | place: USA... | reverse complement strand
ATATATATATATATATATATATATATATATATTTCTTTTATCATTTGTTTTACTCCATGCTAACCATTTCTTTATAAAATTAATTTGTAGAATGAAGTTTACATATCCCTTTAGTTTGGTATTGGGTGATTAGATCCATTAAATTTTATTAGAACAGACTCTAATAACAGTTTACAAAATATATTTTATTTTTATAAAACTTATTTTGTAAAATAAGGTTTAGTAATTATCCTTTTTACATAATAATTTTTATAACACTTTTTATAATATCAATTTCTATTTCACGCTTTTTCACTTCTCTCTTGAATTTACGGATATATAACACCAAAAAAAGATTTTCTTGTTTGTTTCATCAAAGGAAACAGATTGACGAAAATTTAAAGGCAAAGTTGTTCCTTCCAATTTACAAAAGTTTCATACATGATATGAAAGTTTGGTATTTTAGAAGCTACTTAAGTAGCTTATTTAATAAGAATATTAAGCTCCCTTGAGTTTGGTTTGAAAGTTGTTCTTTTAAAAAGAAAAATATTAGTTTACAAGTTTTTATTTAATAAGTTATTAGAAGTAAAATATGACTTATAAGTTAGGATTTATCCTATTAGTTTTTAGAAATAACAATTTACCTTCGGATAATTATAATATCTTTATTTTCATCAAATTGCATGTACACAGTTTATTTTCTTATGAAATATACTTTACATGATGATGATAATAATAAATTTATTCAAAAATTTTGACAGAAAGTTGTTTTTTTCGGTTTAGGTACACAATCATATTTTCTAACACAAAAAATCAAGTATTTAAATAAGTGGTTCAAAAACATTTCAGTACTCCAAAATTATTTATATGAAAGCTTTTTGGGCACCTTTTAAGCAATAAGCTAAATACTGTTCAAAATGAATCATTGAGTCATTCAAAAAAGGAAAATTAGAGAAAATTCATCATATCAATCATGTACTTTAAAAAAAAAAGATAAGTATGAATTTGATATGATGACCTTATCAGCATCCCAAAAGCTCAACTATTGTTGATTTCAAATTAGTAATTGAGTTTTTCTATTACAAATTAATTGCCTTTAGAATACTTTCAAATAAGTTTTGAAATAATCTATATCTATGATATATGAAAAAAAAAATTACTAAAGCAATTTAAACTTTTTGTGAAAAATAAACAAAGGTAAATTTAGAAGTAGAAATAATTTTTTTTTTGTTCTACCATATATTTTCTCCATATCATTGAGTTAAAGGACTAATTTTGCTTACCATAATATGATTGTCATTGATATGATAAGTTTTCATATAGGATTGCACAAATTCTATTACATGAATCATCTCCTCCCCCAATGAGTGTAAAATACCAAATCATTCTACTAATTCATCGAGATAAAAGAAAAGTATATAAATATACAGATTGGAATATTAATAAACAATTGCATTTTACGGTTAAAAGTATCATAAAAAAATTCCATTATATATTTTTGTGAAAAAAATGTTATACTACTATTGTATAAAGATTAAATTTTAAAAGAAAAATAAATAAGAAAAAAAGTATGATTGTGAAAATGATTTTAATTAGTCTTTTTAATAAATTATATAAGAAAATATTTGAAGATTGTATAACTAAAATGGACTAACGCACTTCACTAGAGTTTACGTGACTTAATGTTAAAAAGTACATATTATTAAAAGATCCATATACAAATAGTTCATAAGATTTTCTAAGACAAAATTAATTTCTGAATTTTAAATCTAAAAAGTTGACCTGAAGTTAAAATGAAATTGCTTAGTTTGAGGATGTGATATAATAGTTTTAAGTGAAACCAGAGTGAAAAAGTTTTTTTTTTCAACTTAAAGTAAAGACAAAATTAGTTTGATTAAGTTAAAATTATCATGCTTAAGGTTAAATTGAAATCCCTTCTATGCATTTAAAGTGAAAAAAGGTATTATGTGGATTTGTATTTTATTTTAGATTAAGTTTAAAATATAATAATAAAGACTAAGGTAAAGATGTCCTAAATGTCCTAGTGGAAAATGTTTTAACTCAGATCAATTTTAAAAACTTATTAGTTAAGGCTAGGTTAAGTTAAAGATTTTTTTTACAAGGATAAATCAAATTGTGTTTGTTCAAAAAGTTGATGATGTTAAGGTTTAATCAAAGATTTCTATCAAGACTCGTTCAAAGATGATCTAACCAAGATCGAGTGAACTATAACTTAATCAAGGTTAAGCAAAAGATGTTCTAACCAATGTTACATTAAAAATATGTTTTTGTAGTCAAATTAAAAATGTGTTCATCAAGATTAATTTGAGGATGTGTTGATAAGTTTAGTTAAAGATATCTTTATTGACAGTAATTTAAAGATGACCTTAACGAAAGTAAGTTAAAAAAGATCGAACCAAAGTTGAAGTCAAATTAAAAATAATCAACCTAAAATTAAATTAAAAATGTGTCCAGCCAAAAGTTATTTCGTTAAAATTAAGTAAAAAATTAAACTAAAAATATCATAACAAAAACTTATATGTTAATATCAAATAAAAATCTATTTTTAACAAATATTACTTTGCCATGATTTTTTAGGTCGAGTTACATATACTCTAACTAATAATAACTTAAAACTACTCTAATAATTAAGCTAAATATTTCTGAAAATTTTAATAAAATACTTTAAAAAAATAAAACTTATAAATTGGTCCATGTAAATTTTAAATTATCCTTAAATTAAAGAATTTTAGATCATCATAAAATCGATAAAAAAAATTATGTTGATCAATTAGTTTTACTTTAAAGAAATTAAAATAAAAATTTTACATTTGAATACATTTTGTTAATAAAAATAAAATAATATTATTTTCAATGTAAACAATAGATCAAGTATTTACAAACTATTTTCCAAAACATTGAAATGATTTGTGTTGAATAAGAGATTTTGGTCATCAAATGAGATCTTAAACCACTCAAAAATACTAACTACTTAGTTTTGTTGAATATAAATGAGAATTAGATTTTTACTTGAAAGTAAAATGGAAGGTGATGAATGTCACGAAAGTTTTGCTTATAAATGCATAGTATAACATAAATGTTCGATTGGTGAGTTATTGTCCTTTAAAATTATGTAAAATACCTATTTATTATGGTTGAAACTTAAACACTCTAATCTACTATGTTTTTTCTTCCAAATAAAAAACCCAAATTTTAGTCGAGATCTTTGCCAATTAATTTACACCAATACAACTAATCCTTACATTCAACTAACTTATCCATTAATTAACCATATTCACTACTTTAATATTGAACCAGCCAAAAATTATGTTAATCACCTTATTTAACCGAGTATTTTTTTATATTAACGATAAATTGACCAAATTAAGATTTAAATAATTTTTGTTGTTGTTGTTTCATTCATTTGTGGACTTTGCACGATTCTCTGTAAAAATAAAAATAAAAAGTTTTACTTTGCATACAATTTTTGTAGACTTGACACATCCTTTTTTTATTTAAATAAAAAATGATAATCAATATAATATAAGCAGCGTTGTTATTTCCATTAAGGTTTATATCCTTATTTTCTTTTGGCATTCTTTATTTGACTGTGAAATCTAAAGAAGAGGAAAATTTTAATTTTATTTTATAAACATGATATTTTTAGGTTTCATGGTTGAAAACTACATTCATTATATTGATTAATTTGTTTTTTTTAAATAAAATTAATTTTTTAAAATACACATCCCATCCTACTCAACAATTAATATGATAATTTAATGCTCAACTTATCATTTTGAATCGTGTAATAAACCAAAGAGACCAAAGCATTTTTTTTAATAAGAAACAAAATAGGTTTTTTTTAAGACTATGAAAAAAAATATAATCCAGAAATAAAAAATTTAATACATATTTTAGTCACAATCATTTCCTAACATATCACTTTTAACGGGGTTAAACTTAACTAATATAAATAGAGATTAGGAACTAAAACAGAAATATTTCTTTTTATCTAGAATAAAAGACAATTTTTTTTATTAAAGGGTAAACAAAATCCATAAATTTACTCGGAGGAAAAAAAAAAGTTATGCAAGTCTTCCACTATTTTTTTTTTCTTTTTCAATAAGCTGACTTGTTTTAACTGTCTGCGTGCATTTTTTTTAATCTTATTATAAATAATAAAATATTTATCACTTATGCGGATTAATTTCTACTTAAAAATAATAATTTTTAATGGTTTTTAATTACGATTTTTACTAACAAAATTTAACTTGAAGTCTTATGTAAAAAATTCAAATCCAACCTGATTTGCATTAACATAATATCCAAAAAAAAAAAATTCTTTACTTTACGAAGTAAAAGAATAATGAATAAACCTAATTTTCATTCTCAACAGATATAAAATTAAGTAACTTTCCTCAAAACAGTATAACAGTACTCAAACTCAAAGGCTGTCAAAAAAAAAAAAGGAAAGTTCAAACAAATTGGAAGACGATGAAGAAACTTACAAACACCTCATTAATGCAGAATTAAGACTCAATAAATACATTGAGGAAATCTTTCAACAAAAGAGATTAAAATAAAGCTGTGATTAACACAAGGGAACAAAGAAAAGTAAGATTTTACTCTGCTGAGTTCATTCCATGGATTGCATTGATTAACATGGTAAAGCTTCAGCCAAACGTGACATTGAATGAAGCTTCTCCTTAATTAGGATGTAACTGATACCAAATTAAGGTTGGGTCAAGAACAGTGGGGCAAAACATTTCACCGTCCTTCACACTTTTGAACCCCAATCATCGCTGTTAACTAGGACTATATGTCAAAGAAGATAAACGTGTGATTGTCTTTCAAGTTCCTTGGCTTCTATGGGGTTGAACTGGGAGCACACCCATAACCATAACATTTCATCATTGTTATTATCCTCTGCTCTCAGCTCCTCACCCTATATAAATCCCCAAATTACGGCAACTTAAAAACCCACTAAGGTTTTCTTTTGCAACTCATTAAAGTTAAGGCCTTTCAAGCCATTCACACTGTTGTCAGGTAATACAGAGAGATCTAGACATTTTAACCATCTGGGGTGTGAAGAGCAACCAAACTAACTTGTGGGGTGTGAGGTTCGGCAATCTTCGTCAAGTGTCACTGAATTGGTGACCCTTTGATCAAAGGGCCGAAAGGGTACCCGGGAACCTCCCCAATCGGTTGAATTTCGCCACCACCAGATAATGGTGTTTGGAAATAGCCTGTTTTATCCCATTCTGGGTTTTGCATCGTTTGTGGTTTTTGTTTACATGTCTTTTGGGGGCATAAGGTTTAGCGTTTTGGAGGAAGGGCCAGAATTGAGGTTTGTGGAGAGAAACGGAACGCAGTTTGTGTTGGACGGAAAGGCGTTTTACGTAAACGGGTGGAACTCTTACTGGTTAATGGTTCAGTCGGTGGATGTTTATTCGAGATCCAAGGTTCGAGAAATGATGAAAACCGGTGCCGAGATGGGTCTCACTGTGTGTCGAACTTGGGCCTTCAACGATGGAGACTACAATGCCCTTCAAACTTCCCCTGGTCATTTTGATGAACAAGCTTTCCAGGTATTTTTTTTTATGTTCCTCCTTGTTTTCTAATTATGCAACTTATTGCTACTAGAATTTTGGTAATTGTGTTTTACTGTGCCTTTTTTTAAGCTTCACCTCGGATACCGACACAATTTTTGTTTAGTTTTTGGGTGTGCGTGTGTGGAATGTTGTTGGAAATTGGGTTTATGGTTTTCTGGGGTTTTGTTTTCCCTTATCTGTTTTTGTTCTCTTTTCCTGAAAATTGGGTTGAATGTTTATGGTTGTCTATGTCGGTGATTGCAAAATCGAGGGAACTATCGTGAATCATGACCTAGTTTTGTCTTTAGAGCTGAATATTATAGTTATGTTAATGGAGATATCATTTTTTTTCCTGAGCGTAGTGTTTCTGTGGTTAGCATCTAAAGCAGAATGAAATGAAATATGGTCTTTTTCGTTTGTGCTTATTTTGCAAATATGCAGTCTTCGCACATCAAAACAGTCTCTTTATGATGGTTGATGAAATAAATAGAAATGCTTTTTGTTGCATCAGTGCTGGTAATTCCTTATGCTCATGTGATGAGTAAGTTGTTTGTAATGTAGTTTTATTTGTGAATGAAAATGATGGTGATTGGTGACAGGCCCTGGATTATGTGATAGCAGAAGCAAGGCAACATGGAATTAGGGTCCTTCTTAGCTTAGTGAATAATTTGCAAGCATATGGTGGGAAGAGTCAGTATGTGAAATGGGCATGGCAAGAAGGGGTAGGCTTAAGCTCCTCCAACGATTCTTTCTTCTTTGATCCATCTATCCGTACTTATTTCAAGAATTACATCAAGGTATGCCATTATCTTTCTTTTCTTTTCATTTCATTTCCCCTGCATACTGCACTTTTAGAATAAACAAAGGAGAGTGACTATTTTCACTCTTATTAAATTAAAATTTATAGAATTTATCTAATTCAGTAGTTTGATAAACAAAGAAGAAAAATAGTATTTTACTTATAAATTATTACAATAGCAGTGGCAGTGTACAAGGCACGACAAGTAATTCTTTATAAATATAAACTTTAAATAAAATATGGTCTCATCTAACGGTTTAAGCTTTTTACTAGTTGGTTTATGACACCGTATCAAATCAACAGACAGATACAGAGGTTGCACGAGGGGGATATGGATATAATATAACATAATAAAGTAATGGAACATCCACGTGTCCTGATATCATAGCTTAAGCTTTGGAATAATTGGTTTGTGACAAGATTGGTCTACCATTTTACTAATTAACTGTCTGATTTTTCCACCCTACAAAGGTTCTCCTAGGTAGAATTAGATTAAGATTCCCCTCAGTTCTGAAAAAAAAAAAAAAAACTGCATGAGATCTCAACCATTTCTTTATTTTAGTATCTGATATTTTTCATATATGAAGTAAGGGAAAGGTAGCATGAATTGTGAGATTGTGCAGTTCTTTTTCAAATTGTTGGAGATCCATTTCCCACCAGTACAAGGGAGCAGCCTTATTGGGAAGCAAGGAACAAAATTGTCAATCTATAATTTTTATTTTTTAATATATATAACAAATAATCTTGCTTCTGAGGCTTCATCTATAGCCATGATTTATGACTTTATATGAAGCTTGTATCTCCTACTTCCCTGGATCAAAATTATCTCTTCCTTTACCTCTTAAATTGTATGAGTAGCATTTATTTCTGTGTAGTGGACACTATTTTTTGCTTGTCTGCAACCCTTGAACCTATCTTAGATCAATTAATCGTTTCCTTTGATTTTTTTGCAGACTATCTTGACAAGGAAGAATAGTATCACCGGTATTGAATATAGAAATGACCCCACCATTTTTGGTTGGGAATTGATTAATGAACCTCGTTGCATGTCTGATCCTTCTGGTGACACTCTACAAGTAAGTTCTTTACCTGTATGCTAGCAATATCCAATTTTTAGCCTTTTTTCTCTCTGAGGAAGGTCAGACCAATTATGGATCTATCATAAGAAGGCCTTACCTTCCTTTGCAAGAGGTTGATTCCACAACTGGAATCTGCAGTGACCCCTAGTCACATAGCAGCAACTCTAATTGTGGTAGAATTTATATAAAAGGACAACTTTCTATCAGTTTTATTTTGATATTTAAGTATACACTTAATTGTGGTAGAATTGCAGGGATGGATAGACGAAATGTCAGGTTTTGTCAAACTGATAGACAAGAACCATCTGTTGACTGTGGGTCTGGAAGGTTTTTATGGTCCAAATGATCCAAAAAGTTCAACCGTCAACCCTGAGCTTTGGGCATCCAGACTTGGGTCTGATTTTATTCGGAACTCCAAAATATCAAATATTGATTTCGCCTCTGTTCATATCTATCCTGATCATTGGTAAGCATTTCCTGAAAACTATGTTCTTTAGTTTTCAACATGCTTAGTTTTGTAAGAAAAAGAAACTATCACAGATCACAACCTGCAGAAAGGTTTCAAGGTTATATCTATTGCGATTGTCATATATGGGTGATCAACTGTTGCAGCAAGTTCTATTCAAATTTATAGTTACGCCCTCTAAAAACAAATATCCAAACTTCGATTGTGGTGATTTCATGTTTTAATGCACATTGCCTCTATTCATTCATTTTTTTTCACAGGTTTCATGAGCAGGTATTCGAAGACCAACTTAAATTTGTTTCCAAGTGGATGCTTTCCCACATTGAAGATGGAGACAAAGTTTTGAAGAAGCCCGTCTTATTCTCTGAATTTGGATTATCAGAAGCAAATCAAAACTTTTCAATATCAGACAGGGAAAAAATGCACAGAGCTGTTCTAGACATCATTTATAAATCTGCCAAGAGAAACAGATCTGGAGCGGGGGCTTTGGTTTGGCAATTCCTAGTGGGTGGAATGAAGGAATTTTCTGATGAATATGGGATGGTGCCATGGGAAAGTTCATCCACCCCTTCTGTATTCATTGAACAGTCTTGCAGATTGGCCAATGCAAAGGGATCGACTCAACTGGATGTAAGTTTCAAAGAACATTGTTAACAAGAACAGAGGAAAACAAAGTTCCCATTATGGAACAGAAATATTGTTATTTGCTTGGGTCATAGGTGGGTGAAATCTTGTACAATATCATTCTGGTTTCAACTTTTCATCACCAAATACTGAAGAGGATTGACTAGTTGAATACATGTTATAGATTGAACAAAGTATAATTCAAATTGTGTAATACCAAAAAACCAAAAATCTACAAGACCCATGTAGATATCAAGGTACAAAACGCTTTGTATATGTATTCAAATCAAATTAAATTATGAAAATATCCGTCGATTGTATGCGGAAATTAGTGAAACCCATTGCCTTCTACTTTCATTTTGTTTTTGCTGCAAAAACACCAATTGTCGAACAAATACTACATTTGGAATTTTCACAAAACCCATTTTTTTGCTGGAAAAAAGAAAGCATCATTGCGAAAAAGAAAAAAATATTGAAAAGCAAGGTTCTTTTAATTACAACAAGTATCTAATTTGATACGCGCTTAGCCAATCTTGGTGAAGTTCTAACCCTAGGGCTCTTCTCAGCTTCACTGGCAGTGGCACTCTTCTTTCCGTTAGTCTTTGATTTCTGCGCCGTTTCAACCACCGTCTTCTTTTCAGCAATCTTCACCAATCTCCTAGTCCGAGTCAGAGTCTGCAACGGCGTCGTTTCGGGTTCATCGCTCTCCTGAGCAACCCTGTCGAAATCATCGCCGAGCTTTTTGACTAAGCGGCTCTTCCGAACACGGGTTCTGGGAGGCTCAACCTCTTCTGGTTCTTCTTCCTCCTCTTCGTCCACGACGAGATCCATGTACCTTCGGCGTTTGGTCAACACCGGGGCCGGTGGAGGGGAAGGCGAGGAGGCTCTTTCCGATGGGACGGGGACGGAATGGGCCGGGGTTGGGCTTTGGGCCTGGGCCTTCTCGCGCTGGGAGCGGAGTCTATTGACGTTGCCTTCGATTTTGCCCTGGAGGCGGAGGCGCTTGAAGCTAAGGCCGCCCATGGACCAGTGGGCCTCTTCGGCCCAAGACATGAGTGGGTCGGTGACGGGGATTGGGGGATCCACGCGGTGGTCGTTGAACTTGACGTCGGTGTAGATGCGAGGACGGGGGAGGCTGGTGCCGTAGAACTTGCCGGGGCCGAGAGAAACAACCATTGTGGTCGGAGATAGAGGAAGATGAAGACGGTGGTGGTGGCGCGAAGAAGGGTTTAGGGTTAGGTTTCTTAAATAGGGAACGCGAGAGAGGAAGTGTTCATGGCGGGAACATAACCCTTGGCGGGACAAGTTCGCGCCCCCAACGTTGAAATCTTTGGGCCTTTTCGCCAGATGGGCTTGGGCTTTGTCCCAAGGAAACAGTTTGGTACGTTCAAGCTAAAGCATATTTAAATAGTTATTATTAATAATAATTGTTTACTTATTAAATACTATTTTGAATAACATTATATTTATATGGATATTGTTATTCTTCAATTATATATATATATATATATATATATATATATATATATATATATTATTTTATGTGTTTTTTTTTTTTTTTATATTTTTTTTTTTTTTTATTTTTTTATTATATATATATATATATATATATATATATATATATATATATATATATATATTATTAAGTGTATTTTATTGCTGTTAAGATTTTGGATTAAGGTAAAGATAAAGATAAATTCAAACAAATCAAGTGTATGCGTGAATTCACCATTTATTATTTTCAAAACATTTATTTTATAATATAAATATATTAGGCAAATTGCTTTATGCATGTTAGTTCAATTGTTAAGTAAGCTTTGATAACGCTAACAATTGTGTCATATCAGATGGATGGTCTGTGGACTTAAATGAAGGTAAAAGGTATCTCTATTTTTCCCTTTCCTTGCCACTTTCAACTATCTAGGTTGAACACATCCCAAATAATAATTATACAATACAATGATAGAATGAGAGTATGAAATTTCATCTTATTGATTATGTAGTAGAAAATTATTATTTTCGATCTTTCAAAATTGATTAACTTATTTGAATGGGTTAATTTATAAAAAGTAGATTAACTTTTTTTTTATATTATATAGGATGTCGGTATATTCTCTTTTTAAAATCACTTATATAATAACATAAATATATGAATCAATTAAAAGATGAAATAATCTTTTCGTGTATTTTTATTTTTAAAATTGATATTAAAGTGAATTAATCTCACTTTGTTTATATTTTTATGGTAAATTAATTATTTTTGAGTCGTCATCTATTATCACTTGTTACTAAAGATTATTATTGCATTGTCTTTGTCAATTATATATATTTAAATCCTAATTTTTGTTAAAAACATCAAATTTGAAATATTTCTTTCAATAATGAAGAACTTAGTCAATCTTAAAAGACAAATCCTCTTTCCACATGCCACCATACATAATTTCTTTAAACGATACACTTGAGTATATATTATCCAAACACTGACTTCTAGTCACTAATGATGTTATCAACTTTTCTAGTCTTTGTTCCAACTTTCTTTTTCTCCTTTTATTATAGGTTGGAACAAGACCTTCTTGAACACCTTCTTTTCTTTGAGAATAAACCAACTTTAGAAGAGAGAATATAACAAATTTTAAGACTTTTTAACAAGTACTTAGTAGATGGTTTGATAGATTAATGTTTACACAAATTATGCAAAGAGAAAAGTACTAAAGAGAGCTTAATGATTCATCCCAAATCTTAGGTTATATATAATTTTCTTTTAAAAAAATTCTTGAAAGGTTACCTTACCAACCTGATTACAAATAAGTATTTTCATTATTATTTATAACTTATACCAATATACAATATTTCTTATTATTTATAACTTATACCAATATACAATATTACTTACGACAAACTAACTTCGTCTCCTTATGAGATTAAAAATACCAAGTATTCTTAATTTTCATATTTGGTTACATTAAAAAGAGTGATAAAAAAGAATTATATAAATAAGTATCAGAAAGAGGATACGATGATATGTAATAAGAGATTCTCAACTAAGACTCTAATTTTACTTAATGAAAAATTTTAATATGTGTTATTGTGTCTTTGGTATTTGTCATCTTTTCTTTTATGGACTTTCAAGTTACTATTATTTAAAATTTTTGATTATAATCTTCTATTTGTGATAAGTATCAAATTTAAGTGAAAATAAATATAAAAATTGACACTCATATGTATGTAAGATAATATAAAATCATCTTGAATTTTGAAAAAAATAAAGAAGAAAAATAATAAGTTTAAAATTGGAGATCTATTATTACATATACCATCATTAATAACATAAAAAGAAAATGTTACTAAATCAAACAAAATGTTACTAATATGATTTAGTAACACTTTATCAAATGTTGGGTATTCTTTATGTTACTATAACATTTTCACTTGTCATTAGATACATTTATAAAAATGTTACTACATATTTTTTTACATTTATTTAATAAAAAGATAACATTTTGAAAATGTTATTAAAATTTTTTAATAATATTTTTTAATAAAAAAGTAACACCGTAAAAATGTTACTAAAATTTTTTAATAACGTTTCACTAGTTATTAAAAACATTTATAAAAATGTCACTCAATATTTTTTTGTAATATTTATTTAATAAAAATTTAACACTTTAAAAATGTTACTAAAATCTTTAATAATAATTTTTAATAATAAAGTAACACCATAAAAATGTCACTAAAAGTTTTTAGTAACCTTTTTTTAGTGAAAAGACAACATTTTAAAATTATTAATAAAAGTATCTAGTTACATTTTTTGATAAAAGTAATATTATAAAAATGTCACTAATCGATAATGTTAACATTTATTTAATAAAAAATTCATTTAGTTTTATTCCATTCTTTTTCAATGGTTTTGCTAAATAATAAGGTACAAGGTATGTCCAATATTATTTCCCAACAATGTATGTTTTCTGGTACAAACAGTTTTTATGACACTTGATTATGATTATACATGAAAACTAATTACGGTCTTGAATTATCAAAGAGTTCACTATATTTGAAGTCTAAATTAATCTTTATATATCACAATTAACCTTGTACTTTAAATAGAAAAATTGACAAATTAAATAAATCATTGTGAATGAATAAAGTATGAGAACTTATATGTTATAGTTAATCTTGTACTTTAAACAGAAAAAATGACACATTAAATAAATCATTGTGAATGAATAAAGTATGAGAACTTATGTTGTCAGAACACAAAACATTAACACAGTACAACCATGATATCTTTGTTACTGTAAATAGAATTGACAAATAAACAAGTTTAATACTAAACTTGACCATGTAAAAGGCCGAGAAGAAGCTCGTAGTTTGTGAATAGTTCTTATGTTCTTTAGAATTTGGGACAATATATGTTGACGTTTATTTTCCTGTTACTAATCCCCATTTCCTACTCCTTTCCCCAGTATAAAGGAGTTTACTAACTCATGTTTCTTCTTTGACCTCACTCACTACTGCTACACAAATATCTTCTCCCTGTATAAGTTGAATAAGTAGAATATATACATAAAAAGTAACTTCCTAAATTAGAATGCCAAGATATTCAACACATTTACCTGATCAACAATGCCATTAGGGAATTTATAGGCTCCATTCAACACATTTACCTTATCAACAACGCCATTAGGGAATTTATAGGCTCCACTTCCTTGAAAATGTCCACTCTTTTCTTGAAACAATAGGATGTAAGATCATGAATAGTTGGGAAATGAAACATTAACACCAAATGCCAATAGATTTAAATAGTGGTACGGAGATAGAATTTGATTTAGAAAAAACTCCAATCCATTCAAATACCTAGTAGATGATCTAGGTGCTACCTTCCAATTATTGTCTATGATTGTGTTGTTAATAATGATTGTGTAGCTAAGCATAACAACACGTCAATCGATAATACTTTACAAAAAAAAATAGTATTCTGAATACCAAGCTTGATTTACATTTACATAAATAAATTAGTTAGGGATAGTAGGAACAACACTTCTCAAAAAAACATAAGATGGTTAAATTGTCTTATACTAAAAATATGCCAATATGAAGATTAAGTGCCATTCACCTTTAATTTTGAGAGCTGATAAGCCAACAACAGATCCTGATGAACCAAGTCAATCAACCTAAATAAAGATAAAAAAAAAAAATAGAGTTGAAATTTTGTAATTTAACTTTTAAGTTTAAGACATCCATGTAAGTAAGCTTGAAACAAACTACATAAAATAACAATTATACT